>WNGD01000073.1_pt1 | contig 198995 bp, 147 predicted proteins | sample 5400671 | NCBI WGS metagenome assembly WNGD01 (sample SAMN13153369, study PRJNA577476) | soil metagenome | isolation source: 40 cm soil or saprolite under grassland replicate 2 | place: USA:California | collected 2016-06-15 | reverse complement strand
CCGGCTCCAATTATCCGGCCATCACTCTCACGGTTGATGTGGCCAACAATGCTGCTGCCAGCGTCACCAATACTGCGAACGTCTCCGGCGGCGGCCAAACCAACACTACTAACGACTCGGCCAGTGATGCGACGACCATCAACCAGCTACCCGACCTGACGATCGCGAAGTCACACAGTGGCAACTTCACTCAGGGACAAGTGGGCGCCACCTACTCCATCACCGCCACCAACTCCGGCTTTGCTCTTACCAGCGGCGTCGTCACCGTCACCGATACTTTGCCGGCCGGTCTGACAGCCACGGCCATCAGCGGCGCCGGCTGGAGCTGCGTGCTGGGCACGCTCACCTGTACTCGCAGCGATGCACTTGCTGCCGGCTCCAGTTACCCGGCCATCACGCTTACTGTCACCGTCGCCAACAATGCTGCCGCCAGTGTGACCAATTCAGTTTCCATCTCCGGGGGGGGCCAGACCAATACTGTCAACGATACCGCCACTGACCCGACAACCATTAACCAGCTACCAGACTTAACCATCGCCAAGTCACACAGCGGCAACTTCACTCAGGGACAGGTTGGCGCTACCTACTCCATCACCGTCACCAACTCCGGCTTAGCAAATAGCAGTGGCACAGTCACGGTTACCGATACACTTCCTGCCGGTCTGACGGCCACGGCCATGGGTGGAAGTGGCTGGACCTGCGTGCTTGGCACTTTGACTTGTACCCGCAATGATGTTCTCGCGGCCGGCGCCAGCTATCCTGTGATCACTCTGACTGTCAATGTGGCCAACAACGCCGCTGCCAGCGTCACCAATTCAACCAGCGTCTCTGGGGGCGGCGAAATCGTCACCACAAACGACACGGCCACTGATCCGACAACCATCAACCAACTTCCTGATCTGACCATCGCGAAGTCACATAGTGGCAATTTCACTCAGGGACAAGTCGGAGCCACCTACTCCCTTACCGTTACTAACTCCGGCTTCGCTGCCACCAGTGGGGTTGTCACCGTGACAGATACTTTGCCGGCCGGTCTGACAGCCACTAACATTGCCGGTCCTGGTTGGAGCTGCGTGCTGGGCACGCTTACCTGCACGCGTAACGACGCCCTCGCCGCCAGTTCGAGTTATCCGGCGATTACTCTAACCGTTGATGTGGCTCTTACGGCGCCCAATAGCGTTACGAATTCCGCGAGCGTTTCCGGCGGAGGAGAAACTGACACCTCCAACAATGCGGTCAGCGATCCAACGACGATTAACACTGCGCCTCCCAATATTGGCCTGGTCAAGAGCGTTAACCCCAGCGGCACACAACTCCCTGGCACTGATCTGGTGTACACGGTCGTTTACACAAACACCGGCGGGCAGCCCGCGACCAATTTCATTGTGGTCGATCCCAATATGCTGAACGCAGATCCCCTCGAAAGGGTCTTGCACAATGTCGACTTTAAGGTTGGATCGTCAACAAGCAGTCCGGGCACAACCAGTCTGGTTGCAACCTTCGAATACTCAAACGACGGCGGAACAACCTGGACGTATGTCCCCACCAGCGGAGGCGGGGGCGCGCCGGCCGGCTACGATCGCAACGTTACGAATATCAGATGGACTTTTACGGGAAACCTAAGCCAAACCGCCCCGAACAATACAGGCAGCGTCGGCTTCACTGTGCGCATACGCTAGATCAAAAACCAATTTCGTTTCATAAGCGCTCGGTATTGGATGTCGCCAGATCAGCGAAACAATACGCAGTCGCAGTGCGGTGGTGTATCATCACCTCACTCGGTGCGTTAACAAAACTCCCTTCGCGCCGACATCTCAAACATGATGGCGGCAAAGCCGGAACTGACCAGCGATCCAGGCGAGAGCCTCATTGCCGACTTAAGCGCTATAGTCGGACGCGCAAGTGTGCTTGCTGAACCCGACGAATTACTGGTCTATGAATGCGATGGGCTGCCGCAACACAAGCATCCGCCGCGAGCCGTCGTTTTCCCGGAATCAACAGAACAGATATCCGACGTTTTGAAGTTGCTCGCGCGCGAGCACATGTCGTTCGCCCCGCGCGGCGCCGGGACAGGCTTGTCAGGCGGAGCTCTTGCGGTCCATCGGGGCGTTGTAATCGAACTGGCGCGCATGCGCAAAATACTGAAGCTCGACACGGAAAATCGTCTTGCGGTGGTGCAAACTGGATTGGTTAATGCCCACTTGTCGCGGGCGCTCTCTCCCCATAGTCTCTATTATGTTCCCGATCCTTCCAGCCAACCTGCGTGCACTATCGGCGGTAACATAGCCGAAAACGCCGGCGGCATTCACTGTTTGAAGTACGGCACGACGACCGATCATGTGCTCGGTGCGCGGGTGGTCCTTTCTGACGGTCAGATCATCGACCTCGGAGGCAGCGGCGTAGATAAGCCGGGATATGACTTGCTCGGCGTCTTCGTTGGATCTGAAGGGACCTTTGGCATTGCTACGGAGGCGACTGTCAGGCTGTCGCCAATTCCCCAATCGGTGCGCACACTGTTAGCGGACTTCACCGACGTTAATAACGCCAGCCGCGCCGTCTCGGCAATCATTGCGGCTGGTTTGATACCCGCGGCGCTGGAGATGCTCGATGGCGCAATCATTCGAGCAGTGGAGGCCAGCGTCTTCGCGGCGGGCCTGCCCCAGGACGCCGAAGCGGCGCTCCTGATTGAGCTTGACGGAATCGAAGCCGGTCTAGACCACGAAGCGGAACAGGTTGAAGCGATCTGCCGCCAACATGGCGCGCGACAGGTTCGTCGCGCCGCTGACGAGACTGAGCGCAAGAAACTCTGGGCCGCGCGCAAAGGAGCGTTCGGGGCAGTCGGCCGTTTGTCTCCCGATGTGATGATCCAGGATGCTGTCGTGCCGCGTTCGCGCCTGCCCGAAGTGCTCGCTGAAACCTACCGGATCAGTTCGCAATACAACTTGCTACTGGCCAATGTCTTTCATGCCGGTGATGGGAACTTGCATCCGCTGATCTGTTTCGATGTGCGTCGTGGGGACGACCTCGAACGTGTGCGGCAAGCGGGCCGCGAGATCATGGAAGCTTGCGTGCGCGCCGGAGGCTCTATTACCGGCGAGCACGGAGTCGGTCTCGACAAGAGCAGTTATCTGCCACTGATCTTCTCCGAGGACGACATGGCCGCGATGTTACAAGTGCGTGCTGCCTTCGATCCATCGGGTCTTTGCAATCCCGGCAAGATAATTCCCACGCCGCGCGGATGCGGCGAAGCGCGGGCTGTCGCCACCGTGGAAGCAGAATCAGGATCGGGAGCTGTGTCAATTGCGTCTTTGGCAGCTGCCAGTTCAACCAGCCCCGGTTTGACGAAACATGAAGAACAAAGCCTTTCCGCACCGGGGATCGACAGAGCCGCTGCGGAACCCGCAATTCCGGCCGCGCAACACGGCGGCAGAAGTGCGGCCATGCACGCGCGTGTCGCTACGAAGCTCAACGAAGAACGAATCGCCCAACAACTGACACGCATTGTCGGATCGAAGAACGTAGATAAGCTTTCCGCTTCCAATCTGATCGCCAGATCCGGCGCCAACATTCCTGAGGCACGCACACTCGTAGCTTCGCCGGCTTCTGAAGCAGAAGCGGCCGAAGTGATGAAGTTTGCGGCGCGCGATGCTCTGGCAGTCGTCCCCATTGGTGCGGGCACCTGGTTAGACGTCGGCAACCCTATGCGCGATGGGGCCATTGTCATCAGCACCAGCCGCATGACGCGAATCCTCAAGCATGAGCCGACTGATCTGGTAGCGAGTGCAGAGACTGGGATAACGCTTGCGGCTTTCCAAAACCAGATTGCGCGCTCGCGCCAATCGTTGCCAATCGATCCGCCAGACGATCGACGGGCTACACTCGGCGGCGTTGTGGCGACTGGGCTGGGAGGCGTACAAGCTTTCAGCCTCGGTCGCCCACGCGCGTTCGTGATCGGAATGCGTGTCGTCCTGTCTGATGGCCGCTCAGTCAAAGCGGGCGGTAACGTGGTGAAGAACGTTGCGGGTTACGACCTTTGCAAACTCTTCACGGGAAGTTACGGCACGCTTGGCTTGATTACGGAACTTACTTTCAAGTTGCGCCCGTTACCTGCGCAAACTCGAACGATTATCGCCTCCGGCTCATTTGATTCCCTTTTCCTCGGCGCCGGTACTTTGCTGACATCGCCTCTGTTTCCCCAGGCAATCGAAATCCTCTCCCCGCGATTCGCCGCGCAACTGGACGCGGGTAACAACCATACTCTGTTGATTAAGTTTGCCGGTTCCTCCCAGTCAGTGATTCATCAGACAGCGCAGGCGCTGGCGGCACTGCGAAAAGTGGGAAAAGTTACCTGCTCGACGTTTGCCGGCGATGAAGAGGCTTTGTGGCAGGCCCTCGCGGCAGCACCTCTGCGCCTTCCGGATCATCTGATCTCAAGAGTTAGCGTTCTGCCAACCAGGCTGTCGGAGTTCCTGGCAGAGCTTCTCCAGCTTGATGAGGCGTCGCATCCCCATTTGATGTGGCACGCTGGAGTCGCTGACGGGCGTGTGCGGGTGATCGCGAAGTCTCCGGTCTATTACCGGGAAGCTGTGCGCGCGCTGGAGCGCCTGAGAACGAAAGCGGAAGCGCTGGGTGGTAGTCTAATGCTTGAAAATGCTTCGTCAGAAATAAAAACTGAGTTTGATTCGTGGGGTGCTGCCGGTACATCTTTGGACCTCATGAAACGAGTGAAACAACAACTCGATCCGAACTGTATGTTTTCGCCTGGCCGGTTCGTCGGAGGTATCTAGCTTGCTATGGTTTTCGGCTCTGCCGCTCGATGTGCGGAAAGGCTGTGCCTTTCCGTTGGCAGGTCAAACATTTGAGGAGGCTACGCCTCCGACGCGAGGCGTAGCCTCGCGAATTGGCAAAAGCAGGCGCCACGGAAAGGCGTAGCCTTTCCGCACATCTGCGCGGCCGAGCCGCCGGAGTTAACCAACAAACCGGAGAAGCAAGATGAGAACAAAGATTTCATCGATCGTTCGCTTTCTACTATTCAGCGTCATAGCGTTCGGGCTTGCGTCAACGCACATTGCGCCGTTCTCTGCAATCGACCAGGAGACGACGGCAATAGCCGCTTCCCGCGACCCGGTGCGCGCTCGGCACGGCATCGTTGCCTCAACTAATCAAGTCGCATCGCAAGTAGGGGTTGACATCATGAAGCGTGGCGGCAACGCAGTCGATGCCGCGATAGCCGTTGCGTTTGCTTTGGCGGTGACGCATCCGGCCGCAGGTAATCTGGGCGGGGGCGGATTCATGATGATTCGGCTCAGGAGCGGAAAGGCGACGGCCATTGATTACCGCGAAATGGCGCCTGCCTCCGCAACGCGCAATGTCTATCTCGACGCGCAAGGCAAGCTGATCGAAGGAGAGGGCGGGTCGCTTGTCGGTTATCGCGCCGCCGGCGTTCCCGGAACAGTCCGCGGAATGGAGCTGGCTCTAAAGAAGTATGGCTCGGGAAAACTCAACTGGGCGCAGTTGGTCGAACCCGCCCGCCGGCTGGCTGCAAACGGATTTATCGTGAACTACACACTCGCGCGCTCTTTGCGCGGGAACAGAGACTATCTTTCGCAGTATCCGGAAACGAAACGCATCTATCTCAACGACGGAAAGTTTTATGAGGAGGGCAATGTCTTCCGCCAGCCGGACCTGGCGGCAACTTTTGTTCGACTGCAGAGAGCCGGACCCAATGAGTTCTACGAAGGCCAAACAGCGCGAATGATTGTCGATGACGTCAAGCGTCATAACGGCTTGATTACCCAGGCAGACATGCGCGGCTATGTGGCGAAAGAGCGCGAGCCCCTTCGCGGAAGCTATCGCGGATACGAAGTCATGTCTATGCCGCCACCTTCGTCAGGCGGCGCGGTCCTGATTGAAATGCTGAACATCCTGGAAGGCTACGATCTGAAGAAAATGGATTCGGCATCCTCTGAACGGTATCACCTGATGACGGAAGCGATGCGCCGCGCGTTTGCCGACCGCGCCGAATACATGGGCGACAGCGACTTCGTGCACGTTCCCATAGCAGGATTGCTCGACAAATCGTATGCGGCAAAACTGCGCAGCACGATCAATCCTGAACGCGCCTCGACTAGTGAAGAGGTGCGCGCCGGGCGGCCACTGGGCTACGAATCTGAAGAGACAACGCACTTCACGGTCGTTGACGCTGAAGGGAACGCGGTGGCAAACACCTACACACTGAACAATTCCTACGGATCGTCGGCAGTGGCCAAAGGCACGGGAATAATTCTGAATGACGAGATGGATGACTTCGCCGCCAAGCCGGGAACACCAAACCTGTACGGCTTGATTCAGGGCGAACGCAATGCCGTAGCGCCGCACAAGCGGCCCCTGTCGGCGATGACACCGACCTTTGTGCTGCGCAAGGACGGCAGCCTTTGGTTCACGGTTGGCAGTCCCGGTGGCCCAACTATCATCAATACAGTCCTCTGTGTGATCACAGACGTTATCGACTACAACATGAACATCCAGCAGGCTATTGACGCTCCGCGAATACATCATCAGTGGTTACCCGATGAATTTGTGTTTGAACCGTACGGCTTGTCAGGGGACACGCAGAAGGCTCTGTCCGCTCTCGGGCATAAACTGGCCAAGCCGCGCTATCTTGGCGATGCGGAAGGGATCATGATCGAAGAGAAGACTGGCATGCGCCTGGGAGCCACCGATCCCAGAAGGAGTGATGGCCTGGCGGTTGGTTATTAGCAATCACGGCAGCATCAAATGCGATTTTGAATCTTCCAAGTCGAAGGTATGTATGGCAGCGGAGTAGCTTCTCAATACACTTTCAATCCTCTTTACAGTACAGTTACCAACGCGCAACCAGATGAATTTGGGAGGTGCGCCATGAAGCAGACTTCGCTGTTGGAAGTCTGAATCCTTCGAAACTATGGCATATCCCTGCGTTTTGGCATATTGCCAAATGGCTAAGTCATCGGCGTCTCGTAAACCGACTTCCCTTACGTGAATGCTTTCTGCGTAAATGTCAGCCAGCAGGCGCGGCAGGCGTGGTGAAAGGTTCTGATCAAAGAGCAGTTTCATGTTCTGGCAGAGTAGCAAGTTTGCGCTCACGGTCGGCGGCAAACGCCAAACAGGCCTTAATATCTTCGGCCGTGAGGTCAGGGAAGTCTGCCAGAATCTCCTCTTCGCTCATACCGCTGGCGAGGTATTCCAGCACGTCAGTTACAGTCATTCGCGTTCCCCGAATGCAAGGTTTCCCGCTACGCTTGCCCGGTTCGATTGTGATGATCTTGCTATAATCCATGCCGGAATAATAACAAAACGGATTCAACTTGCAAGAGAGCCGAACCAAATCAGCCTTGGCAGCAACACTCGTGCGCGAGGAACAAAAGATACTCGCCTGCGTGCACTGCGGTCTGTGTCTCGAAGCCTGCCCCACCTACGTAATCACCGGTGATGAAAACGACAGCCCGCGTGGCCGCATCTACCTGATGCGTGCCGTTGAAGAAGATCGTCTGGCAAAGACCTCGTCTGCGTTTCAAAGACATATAGATCGATGCCTCGGTTGCCGTGCCTGCGAAACAGTCTGTCCTGCCGGCGTCGAGTACGGCCAGTTGCTGGAAGCTGCGCGCGGCGAAATTATGTCAGCCCCAGCACGGCGCGGCCCAACCTATTCATTGATGCGGTTTGTGCTGCGCCACGTGTGGTTGCAACCGTCACGCCTGCGTGCCGCCTTTCGTTTGGCGCGACTGATACGAGATACGGGCGTCGCTTCTTTACTCTTGAAAACTAATTTGGCGAAATTGATCTCCCCACGTTTTGAGTTTGCGTTATCACTACTGCAGAGTTCAGCTCCCGCGCTCGCCGCTCGCAACCGCGCCTCAGCCAATGTGGAGTGCGGTGGCAAGCACAGCGCGACACCGCTTTGGATTAGCGAACATGAATTTTCAACCAAAGCGCCGTCGGCGCTTCGCTCTGCCGGCGCACTCCAAAGCGCGGCCCCCGCACGCGATTTTGGTGCACTACTGTTCCGGGGCTGCGTCACCGACGGTCTGTTCGGCCGAGTGAACGAAGCAACCGCACGCGTACTGGCAGTGAATGGCTGCACCGTGAATACGCCGGAAAACCAGGTTTGCTGCGGCGCTTTGCATGCGCACGCCGGCGATCTTGAAGGCGCACGCTCCCTGGCACGGCAGAACATCGACGCTTTCGAAGTAGGACAGGCATTCCTGCCTGTCACTTCTTCCCGCGTTAGACAAGACCGGAGCCAACACATCGCGGCTCCACCCATCGTAACGAACGCCGGGGGCTGCGGCGCCATGCTGGTCTCCTATGCCCACTTGCTTGCTGATGATCGCGACTTCAAGGAAAGGGCGCGCCAGTTCAGCGCCCGCGTTCGCGATATTGGCCAGCAACTGGACGTGACGGGTATCCGCGAAGGCGCAGCGATTGGGCCGGCGCCAATTACCTACGATGGCTCGTGCCATTTGCTGAACGGGCAACACGCCGGCGATGCATCACTCAAAATGCTTAGCGCAGTTCCCGACCTGAGGTTCGTTCCACTCGAAGGCAGTGATGTTTGCTGCGGCGGGGCCGGCGTTTACAACTTGCTCGAATCAGACCTATCAGGGAAGGTGCTGGCGGAAAAACTCAAGCACATTGAACAGTCGGGCGCCAAAGTGCTGGCCACCGGGAACGCGGGATGTCATATGCAGATTGGAGCGGGCGCGCGGCTCGCCGAAATGGATTTGCGCGTTTGCCATCCAATTGAGTTGCTGGATAAATCGTACGACCGCGCGGGATTCTACTCAGGTCAGAACCGCCTGCGGTAGCGGGCGGTTGATCTCTCGGTTCCGACTTGCTTGGCTCGCCGGGTTCAACCGCCCGCTACCGCAGGCGGTTCTGACTGGATGCTCGTGAATGCTGTTTCCCCTCCGATAATCGTCAATCGCACCTGACCAGTTTGGTCCAGGGCCACCAGATCCGCGCGCTTCCCTTCAGCAATCGACCCGCAATCGCTATCAATTCGCAGCAACCGCGCTGGATTCGTTGCTGCCATGCGCGCTACATCGACCTCGGATACTCCAAGCGAAAGCATCAGACGCACCGCATCCAACATCGTGATTACCGATCCCGCGATGCTGCCGCGCGCATTGCGCGTGCGGCCGTTTTCGACAGTTATGGTTTCGCCCCAAATCATGTAATCGCCATCGCCCATTCCCGCCGCCGCAATCGCATCACTAATGAAGGAGACTCCATTGATACCCTTTAACTTCAAGAGCAGCCGCAGCACAAACGGATCGATGTGTACCCCATCGGCAATGACATCAAAGGTCACGTCATCGCGCATCAGTCCCCACGCTATCGGCCCCGGGGCGCGATGATGCAGCGACGCCATCGCATTCATGAAATGTGTCAGGTGACGCGCTCCAGCTTCAAACGCCTGATCCAGAACGTCAATATTCGCGCGGGTGTGGCCGATTGAAACAATCCAACCTTGTTTGACTAACTCCTTAACTAAATCGATGCCCCCTTCGACTTCGGGGGCCACGGTAGTCAGATGGATGGCGCCGGAATTCTGCAACCGCGGCAACGATTCCAACTGATCGCCGGCAGTGAAGGTTTTGAAGAACTGCGAACGCAACGCGCCGCATTGCTTGTCGCTGACAAAAGGCCCTTCGTAATGAACTCCCAGCACCTGGGAGCGCAGGCTTCCAGCCTGCTCTTTGTCTTCGCTTTGCCGGCGCATCATCTCATCAATTGTTGTAATTGATTTTCGGTAATTCTCTTCTGAGTCCGGCACTAAGGTGGGCAGCCAGGCGGTGACCCCGTGCCTCGCAAGATAATCCCCAACCGCATGAAGCCCGTTAATGTCTGTCTCGTTCGCGTCAATTCCCACGGCGCCGTGAATATGCGCGTCGATGAAGCCGGGAAAGAGCGTGAGGCCCTCGAGATCAATTATCGAAGCTGCTTCAGACGGTTGATTCGTTGTGGACTCAAAAATACGAGTGATGCGCTCGTCATCAATTAGGAGGCTGGCGTTCTCGGCTGTTCGTTCAGGCAGGACCAGGCGGGCATTCCGCAGCAGCGTTGTCGTTCTGTCTAAGGCTTTCAAGGTTTCCCGTTTCGGCCTTCGCTTATCTGGCGTTCGACAATATTGATCAGAGCATTTAACCGCTCGTCTGTGTTGCGGGTGGTCTCGCCCAGGTTCATGATTTCCTGGCTTAGTTTTTGTATTCCCTGGCTTACCGTCGTGATTTCTCGCTCGTGTATTTCAGCGATAGAAAGCAAGGCGCGAATGCCTTCTTCAGTTCGCGTCCATCTTTCCTCGGACCGCGTCAATCTTTCATCAGCACCCTTCTGAGCATCGGCTAGTGCGTCGATCTTCGCAGATGACTTCGCCTGTTGTTCGACGATAAACTCCATTGCCTTCTGCATTTCTTCATTGGTCATAAGTCACTCTTCTTTTCGATTAATAGCTTCCTGGAAGGCCCCGCAAAACCATTGTAGCATCATGGCCAGCACTTTCCAGATAGAGATATACCGCTGAGGGTGAGGGGCAGAAACTCCGCACTACCAAACAGGAGTGCCCGCACCGTCTTCACGTTGCGGGCACTTGTCCTGGATCCACTGACCGGCGGTGCCGGAGCTTAGAAGGATATCTTTGCGCCAAACTGCATTGTGCGCGGGTCACGAAGCCCGGATAGATTGTGGTATCCCCGAGGCGAACAACTGCGCTTGCGTCATCAGGTTCGCTACCGGAGCGGACTATGTCCACGATTTTGCCATCTTTGAGTTTCACATCCAGGCCTTCAGCCAATCGATCTGGCAAGACCACGCGGGCATTACTAATAAGCAGCGGACGTTCACTGTGATGGTTTTGTCTCATGGTCGCCGAGCAATCTCAAGAATACCGATGCGTGTTGTTTTAGGGCGAGTAATTACACTCTTTTTGATAACGCTTAGCAAGACGACTTTAATCGGCTATGATTCTTAATATATAAGTCCGACTACTGTGCCTTCATGAAGATGAGCCCAACGCGATTCATAATACTCCTGCTGGTTTTGTCGCACTCGTTCGTAACTGTGCAAGCTCTCGCTTTGCAAGAAGTTTCAGCCGAAGCGGAGCGTCATGTTGCTGAAGCTCGTGCCGCTGAAAGACGGCAAGATTGGCAGGCAGCTGAGCGTAGTTACCTTAAAGCCATTAAGCTGGCTCCTGCCTGGGCTGAAGCATTGGTTAATCTTGGCGTGGTCTACAATCGCGAAGGCAAAACAGACGATGCGATTCGAGCGTTCACGCGGGCCGCGCAGATTAAGCCCAAACTTGCCGGCGCACTTTTCAATCTTGGATTGACTCTGGTGCGAAAAGGCGGCTATGGCGAGGCCATCACGCCATTGCGCCGCGCCCTCGAAATCGAACCCGAGAATGACGGCGCGCGCCGTTCACTGGCGGTGGCGCTCATTGGAACGGAGCAGTTTCAGGAAGCGAACCGCCAAATTGCCCTGCTGCTGGCAAAATCTCCGCGCGACCCGGCTTTACTGGAAATGGCAGCCGGGAGTTTTATGCACCAGCGCAGATACGCTGAAGCAGCAACCGTTTTGAAGCGCAGGCTCGATCTGGAAAACGGGACGAGCCTTTTGTGGGCGCAATACGGCGACGCATTGGATGGCGCATCGCGCACAACGGAGGCAGTTGAGGCCTACAGGCGAGCCGTCGACCTCGCTCCTGATTCCACCAACACCCGCTATGGACTCGGCTATCTTTACTGGAAGCTTTATCGCTACGACGAAGCTGAGCGTGAACTGTCCAAAGTTATACAGCGCGACCCCGACGATGGGCGAGCGGCGTTTACGCTGGGCGATCTCTATTTGACCAGAGGCGACGCGAAGCGCGCTTTGCCGCTACTACAAAAGGCTGAGACGGCTTATCCCGAGGAGTTCGACACACGATTCGCTCTGGGACGTGCCTTGCTGCTTGTTGGCAAGCGCAATGAAGGCATTGCTGAGTTGCGCGCGGCCGTGAAGATTGACGATTCAATTGCCGATGGGCATTTCCAGCTTGGCCGGGCTCTAATGCAGGCTGGCGAGAAACAAGAGGGAAACCAGGAACTGAATCGCGCCAGGGAACTTCACGACGCGAAGCGAAGAGCCGAAAGCGAAAGATTCAAGCCAAAAGCAAATTAGAACATTCTCTGATTAGTATTCGCGACAGTCGCAAGGGTTCAAACCCACCTGAGATCCGGTCGCAAACCCTCTCGGGCTTCTAGATATTCGATTAATGCATGTGCCCGCAAACGTCCATGATGAACGCTGCGGGCACGCACCGAATCGAAGCAATCGGCGTTAGAAGTAGAGCTTCAACCCAAACTGAAATTCGCGCGGCAGGCGCGTCGAACCTGGCCTTCCGGTAGTTGAAGTGCAAACCGCGAGTCCGCCTGGAACACAAGCTGAACCACCAAGTACGTTGCCATTCGCGGATTCCAGAAAGAACTGCGTATGGTTGAAAACATTGAACGACTCAGCTCGGAACTGCACGTAACGGCCCTTTTCCTGGTTAAGGTACAAATTTTTAACCAGCGACAGATTGGTTTGATTCCGACCCGGCAGGCGGAAAATAGCGCGCCCTGAATTGCCAAAGGTACCTAGTGCTGGATTAGCAAAAGCCGTGGGGTCATAAAGAAACGGCAGTCCCGAAACGGGATCGATCGTCCCAGTTAGACCGCCGGTCGGATTGCCCACAAGCTGGGCGCGATTACCGTTTCTACCGCCATTAGTCGAGGAGGCGAGAACGCGCGAGATTGGTGCCCCCGATTCTAAATTGGTTATCCCTGATATTTGCCAGCCGGACAGAACAGTGTGTGCGAAGCCGTTCTTGCTTTGGCGGAAGAATGGCAACTCGTAAATGTAGCTGGCGGCGAATATGTGCGGCCGCGAGGTGCGCGCTTCGGCATACTCAGGTCGCAAATTAAACTGGTCCTGCGGTGCGTCCACGCCATCGCGGTCGTTGGTGAAATTGGTCATGTTCTTACTGAACGTGTAGGCGAGGTTGAGGGAACTGCCGCGCGCAAATCGCCAGTTCAGCGACGACAGCAAGCCGTGGTAACGGGAGATTGCTTGTGTCTCAATGAAAGTGATCGTGCCATAGCCTCGGAACGGACGAATCGAATTGACGTTCGTTGAGGCGGTGGGGTTGCGCACAGTGTCGAGAACCCACGCATTTGTATCAGCCGGCCCCACGAAGTTGATGTTACGCCGGTCGAGCAGGTGATCGCCTTTCGTGCCAACGTAGCTGATATCAATTACGGCGTTCTTAAAAATCTCGTGCTGCACGCCGGCCGACCACTGTTGGATCATGGGCGTCACCAGGTTTCGATCAACGCCGCCAATGTTGCGTATGGGCAAATTGCCCAGGGCGCCGCCCGAAGGATTTGAAAGCGTGATACCTGCGCCGCTGAAGCTGGCACTGTTTGTGAATGGGGGGTTGAGGGCGGTCGGGTCTTCATAGAGGAAGGTTGCGATCTGGTCGTAATAGAAGCCGTAACCCAGGCGGAACACTGTCTTGCCGTTTTCGCCGAATAGGGAGCGCCCCAGACCGTTCTTAAAATCAGGACTCCAGGCTAGGCCGACGCGGGGGCTGAAATTATTCTTATCGTGCGGCACAATCGTCCTGCCAAAGGGGGAGCCGGCGCCGGCAACCGCTATCCCATTTAACTCATTACCCGTACCGCGAATAAGCGAGGCGCAGAGCGCATCTGCGCAAGTTGGAGCGTTCGCGCGTACATAAAGCTCCGGCTCGAACGCCGCAATCACGTTTTTCCGATCAGTCGCCGGAACAAAATCCTGATAGCGCACGCCGTAATCAAGGGTAAGGTTGGGTCGAATGCGCCAGGTGTCCTGGGCAAAGAACTCGCGTCGTCCCAGGTGCAGGTGGAACGTAATATCAAACTGGCTTTCACTGTATGAGTTCGCGCGCCCCAGTAAGAAGCTGCCGAGGGCCACACCGGTCTGCGTCAGCGTCACACCGGTAGTGGAAGTGCCGCGTGATTCGGTGGTAGTAAAACCGAACGAGCCTTGTGTATTGTTGTTGCTGTTTTCGTTCTTGCCTTCAAAGGCCCATTCGCCGCCGAACTTGAAGGTATGGTTGTTCTTGGTCCAGGTCACCACGTCGCGCGCGACCTGGTTGCGATAACGAATAGCGAAGCCCTGCAACGCACCGGCAAAAGTAATGCCCGTAATAGTGAGCGACGGGATGGCGTTGGCATTGTTCTCCGGAAAGACTTCGGGAATGGGAGCGCCCCCATAATCCGAACGGCGTCCACGACCGACCAGTTGTGAACCGATGAAGTTCTGAGAGAAATTATAGGTTGCTTCATTTACCAGTGAAGGCGAAACAACGCTTATGAACGAAATCGCCATCACCTGGCCGGGGGTGCGAGTGTCCGTCGTGGAAATGTTGGGCAGGTTGACTCCATTAAAGAGACCGCCCGTCTCCTCCGTTACATTCAAATCGTGCGTGTACCGGCCGTAGATGCGGTGGTTTTCATTGAAGTTGTGGTCAATGCGAATCACTTCCTGCCGAGTGTTCTGGAAGTTAACAGGACTGAAAGTAAAAGTATTGCTAGCGCCATCAGGAAGTGGCCAGATTGGTAAAAGACCGACCGCCTGCGGGCTGAGATCACTTGCCGGAATGATGTTGCCCGCATAGGCGCGCCCATCCGCGCGGAAAACCATTCCCGCCTGAGCTTGAACGGTACCACCGTTAGTGTTTACTACAAACAACGGCGTCGTCGTGCAGGTTCCTACACCTGGTGTAGTACAGCTCGCCGGCGTGGCCGCCGAGGTGCGGAAAAGCGGTAAGCCCAGGCTGGACGAGAAATCACCTGAACGCTGTGCGAAGGTGGGAACAGTCGCTGTGCTGGCCGTTATGGCGCGAATAATGCGGCGTGCGTCCTCCGAGTAAAAGAAAAAGGTCTTGTTGCGACCGCTATAGTGGTCCTTACCGCCCTCACCGAAACGAGGCAGCACAACTGGGCCGCTCAACGTCCCTCCGAAGGTGTTATAGCGAAGTTTGGGAACCTTGTTCTTTAATGATCCATCGGGGTTGCGGCCAGTGCGCTTATTGAAAAATGAATTGGCATTGAAGTAATCGTTGCGTACGAATTCATAAAGCGACGCATGAAAGTCATTACTCCCACCACGAGTGACTACGGTAACCGTGCCACTTCCAGATCTGCCTACCTCTGCCGTGTAATTCGATGTCAACACCTTGAACTCTTTAATCGAGTCAATGGTGGGTGTCGAGAGCAAAGTGATATTCGAGCCGCCATCGGTGTTGTTGACACCGTCAACGAGATAGTTCACGCCATTGCGGCGCATGCCATTAATCGAAACGCTGGTGCGATTCGTAAGTCCCAGACTAGTCTCGTCCGCTAAGTCGGAGCTGACACCAGGGATACCCGACTCCATGAGTTTCAAAAAGTCCCGGTTATTCAAAGGTAACTCTCGCACCTGCGCGCCGGATACCAGAGCCTGTCCCGTCGGGCTCTCCTGAATTGGCGGCGCCTCGTCCGTAACCTGTATCGTCTCCGTCACCACACCTGCTTCCAGCACGACATCGACCGGCCGGCGATCTTTGGCATTGAGTGTCACGTTCTGGATGTAGCGTTTGAAGCCCGTCCGTTCAACCGCAATCGAATAAGGACCCGGAGGCAGCGGGGACACTGTAAAGAGGCCGTCGTCATTGCTTTCAACCCGGCGCTCGGCTCCGGTCTCTTTGTTAGTGACGACAACCGTCGCTTTGGGAACGAGCGCGCCGGTGGCATCCATAACCTTGCCGCTGATGGTGGCTGCGGTCTCTTCCTGGGCGAACGCTATCGCGCTCAAGCCAAAAAAGAACGCCAGGGTAAAGGATAGGAGACGGAGCGAGATGCGGAGATGCTGCTTCATGGGGGTGTCCTCTCTTTAGTAAAATCCTTTAGTCAAAAGGATGTGGAAGCTGGTAGTCAAAAAGCCTGGAGCTGAATGTCGTCGTAGTGCCCGATGGAGAATTAAGCTTATACACCCGCGCGTGCAGATGTAACAAGCCTTTTGTTTCTGCGCGCCGCATTAGATCAACGGCAAAATGGGTTTCCCGCCGGCGTCTTTGGAATGTCTTTGGTAGCGCGTCGAAGGAAACTGGACGCCCTGCAAGATCACTTGAACGGCGGCCATTATACGACCTTGGCTGAATAAGGAAAGCTAAAGATTCTTATCGTTGGGATAACAAGGGCTGATGCCAGTCCTCGTTAGCTCCGGAGAGAATTGAAGTTGTATTTCCTTGATACGATGCGCCCAGGGCACAGCATGTCTCTCGCTCGACCTTGCCATAGACATCTGTTCTCAGCATGGTCAGATTTATCCGGGAAAACTCTTGACTGTTAAAGGGATGGTTATATACTGGCGCCTATCATCTGCATCGGCGGCGTACGTTCCGGTTTATCGCTGGGAACCAGCGACGTAGTTGATGCGCTCGCCATCTTTTAACAGCGTCAGTTGAAGTCAACCCAAGAGACTTCGTAGCGATGTAATTATCGCTCGAGCCCACCACCCTAGGAGGAATTCAGCCCATGTTAAATCGTATCCGTCTTGTCATTGGCCTCTTGGTTTTCGCAACCGCTTTAGTTCCAGCGACATTTGCGCAAACTGGCACGTCTAATATTACCGGCACCGTAAGAGATACGACCGGGGCTGTTGTTCCCGGCGCTACCGTGACGGCAAAGAATGAAGCCACCGGCGTAACCAGTACTCAGGTAACAACCGACTCAGGGTTGTATGCCTTTTCTTCTCTTCCGGTCGGCGCCTATACGATTACGGTTGAGAAACAAGGTTTCAAGACTCTCCAAAAAACTAATAATCGGCTGGAGGTGGGAACGCCGCTGGCGGCTGACATCGCGTTGGAAGTGGGCCAGGTTTCCGAAACTGTATCTGTTCAAGCTGGAGCCGAGCAACTTCAAACTTCCAATGCCACGATAGGCAATGTCATCGAACAGAAAGCGATCGAGGCCTTGCCGCTTAACGGCCGCAATCCTCTAACGTTGTTGCTCCAGGAGCCAGGTGTTGTGCAGAGATCAGCCGGAGGCGCTGGTTCTGGTGTCCATGTTAATGGCTCACGTGACCGCGCATTCAATGTGACGATTGACGGCATCGAAGCGAATGAATCGTCGGTGCCTAACCCGGTAAGCAACCTATATCGAATCAATCCGGACAATGTTCAGGAATTCAAGGTCACGACGAACAACGCCACCGCGGAAGAGGGTCGCAACAGCGGCGCATCGATTTCCGTCGCCACGCGAAGTGGAACCAGCGAGTACCACGGCACCGGCTTTTTCTTCCTTCGCAACGAGGCCCTGAACTCAAACGAGTGGTTCGCTAATGCGCAGAAGACGCCGAAGCCCCTGATCAGAATGGGTCAATACGGATTCGAGATGGGGGGGCCGATTAAGAAGAACAAGACCTTCTTCTTTGGCAGTTATCAGGAAAGTCGCATCGACTTCACGCAGCCCATAGATCAGACGTTTGGCATTCCAATTGTTTACACGCCGGAAGCACGCAATGGAGCCTTCCGTTACTTCTTTCCTGACCCCACGTGCGTTCCTGCAACCGGGGCCGGCAACTGTCTCAGGATTAGCGGTACGATTATTAGCAGGAATAGCACTCTGCTCGTTAACCCAAACACAGGTGCTTATGTCACCGGAATCCACAATTGCGTTGGGGCCGAAACTAATTGCATTCGGACTTATGACACACGTCCGGGTGCAGGTAATAACTCGGCAGGCAAGCCGCTCGACTCCGTAGTGGCGGCGCTGCTACAAGCGTACCCGTTGCCGAATAACTTCGGTTCCGGTGACGGCTTGAATACGGCTACGTTCCTATGGAATCCGCCGACGGCGGTCAGAGGTCCGAATTATGCCGCCCGCATCGATCACAATTTCAACGCAAACAACAGCATGTTCGTGCGTTATCTTTTCGCCGATTACAACACGTTAAAAGGCGATCCGCTGAACGGCAGGCCGCAGGTCTATCCCAACAATCCGCCGCAGGGCGAAGTGTTCCGCCGCACCTCGAATCTGGCGATCAGCTACCGCCGTGTGATCTCGCCCAGCCTCGTCAACGAGTGGACTGCCGGCTTCGGGCGTTTTGGTTTCCTGTTCACGCAGGGTGAAGCCAATCCCGCCTGGCCCAACATACCGCCTTATAACTTTACCGACCTGAGTGAACCTTACATCAACACGCCGCGAACAGCGCGTTGGGTGACAACCCCGCAGGTGCTGGACAACCTGAGTTACGTCCGCGGCGCACACGTTTTCCGTGGCGGCATCAATTTCCGTTTCTATCGTCACGTCGATCAACGCGGCCAGCCAGGAGGTATCAACGTAACGCCTTCGGTAACTTTCTCCCAGGGTAACCGAAATCCATTCTCCGCCGATGGCTTTGCGTCAGCAGGCGGCATCGATACAACTAACGATTCAACTACCCTCGGCAATCTCATCACCACCTTGTATGGCCTGCCCGCGAGAATTTCGCAGACTTTCATCTCCAATCTGAAGGATGATGTGTTTCTGCCGTTCAAGACAGGCGATAACGTTACGTTGTATGCGGAGAAGCATAACCTTGATCAATACAACTTCTACTTCCAGGACGAGTGGAAGATGCGACCGAACGTGACGTTCAATTATGGCGCGCGGTGGGAACTCAATCCGCCCGGTAACACGACGCCGCATAACAACGTCTTCGTGGCGAGTACGCCAATTGTCGGCACGGCGCTGCCCGCAACTCCCGCCGAAAATCAGCCCGGCGCAGTCACCTTTGTGCCGGCCAAACGCTGGTACGGAGGAAGCTTCAATGGGGCGATTGGACCGCGTCTTGGCCTTGCCTACAGCCCGGATTTCAAATCGGGTTTCTTGCACAGTCTTTTCGGTGGCAACAGCAAGAGCGTGATTCGCCTCGGCTATGGCATCGCGTTCGATACCATTTCTTCGTTCCAGGTCACAGCGGCGGCCGGAAGAATTCCCGGACTCGTACAGAGCTGCACAACCACGTTCCCATTTGCGACGATTACTCGGGGATGCGCTCCTCCGCCCACAACCATCACTAACACCGTTGCAGGTGGCTTCCCGCAGGTACTGCCGCTGCCTTTAGCTAAGCCATCGTCCTTCTTTACGCCGCCACAACAACTGAGGACGAATTCCCCGCCAATCGCAGTGTTCGCGCCGAAGATGCAACTGCCTACGGTTCATGAGTGGAACATTAGCATCCAACGTGAGCTACCGTGGGGCCTGGTAATGCAAGCTGCCTACATAGGTCGCCGTGGCGAACACCTCTTCATGGCGTACGACGCGAATCAAATCAATTCCGATCCGATCGTGCCGTCGTTTTTAATCATGCAGCAGAATCGGGCGAAGGGCTGCACGTCGAGCGGCACCGGTTGTCCGTCTGGTGTTACCGGGACAACACCACCGTTGCTTGCTCAACTCGTTGCAGCTTTCACAGCTGCCGGAAACGCCAATCCCACCGCGGCGGCTACCAGCTTTCTCAATTCCGGGACAACGACGACAGATCTGGGGAGAAACAGCGCCGGCAACTTCGCCGGACGCATCGAAGACGCCGTGCTGGGTCTCAAGCTGAGACCCAATCAGCAGTTCAGCGTGATCACTTATCTCGACAACAGCGGCGACTCAAACTACAACGCCGCCCAATTCACGCTGCGACGACGGTTCAGCACCGGCCTCGGCTTGAGCATGGCCTACACGTTCGGCAAGTCAATCGACAACCAATCCGTCGATCCGGTCGGCGCGTCTTCCGGCGGCGGGCTCTCCACCACTAACTCGCGCACGCCAACAGACATTCGCAACTTCCGTGAAGAGCGCGCGCGCTCTGACTTCGACCGTACTCATGTTTTCACCACCGCAATGGTTTGGGAGCTGCCGGTTGGTCGGGGACGAAGATTTCTCGGCTCGTCTCACGGAATAGTGAACCAGGTGCTGGGAGGCTGGACCATGAACAGCATCTACACGTTCATGACCGGTGAGCCCTTTGCCGTTCGCAGCGGTTCATTCACCGCCAACGGGAACCACGAATCACGCGCCGGCGTGCAACTACCAGTCCAAGCACACCTCCAGGAACTTCCCGGGCAAACCTTCGCTGGTCCCGTACTGTTTAAGCCGGTTAACGCTGTTACTTGCGGCCTGGATCTGACCCAGGCCTTTTGCCTTCCGGCTCCTGGTCAGAACGGCGCCGGTAGGAATATTTTCACCGCGCCGAGTTACTGGAATCTTGATCTCGGCTTTATTAAGACGTTCCCGATCACGGAACGCTGGAAGCTGCAGTTCAGGACCGAGCTGTTCAATGCCCTCAACCACGTGAACTTTGATAATCCGCGCGACGCCTCGGTCGGCTCGCCCAGCATCAGATCCCCCGTCTTTGCGCAGACCTGTTGCGCGGGCGTGGCGCCGCCCTCGACCCAGACCATTGTTCAGACTGGAGAATCGGCGAGAGTGATCCAATTTGCGCTGAAGCTTCAGTTCTAAGCAGATTGAATGACAGGAAACAGCGAGGCATCTGTTGATGTCTCGCTGTTCTTATTTCTGGCGCTCGATGCTTGACCGTTCTCTAAAGGATTGTTATCTAAGCGGGGAAGGGCTGGCGGCTTAAATCTGATGTTCAGCGTTAGGCTGCAGCCAAGTATCTTCGGAGAATTAAAATGAGGCAATACTCGTTTGCGGCGCGACGAAAACATTCAATCACATGCCTGCTGGCCATTACGCTCGTAATGCTTCCCTTGATCACTCTGCCTTCATCGGCCACGGAGAAGATGAAACCAGAGGAAATAGTAGCCAGGCATCTGGAATCCATCGGCCCCGCCAAGACGCGCGCTTCCGTTACCACGCGTATCATCAGCGGGACTGCTCAGGTCGTCTTTCGCACGCCACCACCGGGCCAAGCCAGCGGACGGGCGGTGCTCGCTTCCGAAGGCGTCAAGAACCTAATCGGTATGAGCTTCAGGAGTCCCGTTTACCCTCGTGAAGAGTTGGGCTTTAACGGAAACAGTTTTATCGCTGCCTATGTAACCCCGGGCGTCCGCTCCTCCCTGGGCAGTTTTCTGATGACTCACAACCTGGTTTTCAAGCAGGGTCTGATGGGCGGCACATTGTCATCGGCCTGGGCGCTGCTGGACTTAGCCAATCGCGATCCGCGCCTGGAATACACGGGCACTAAAAAGGTCGACAATCGCATGCTCCACGAACTGAAATATTTGCCGCGCGGAGGTTCTGATCTGCAAATCAAACTCTTCTTTGACGAAGGGACCTTCCAGCACGTACGGACGGAGTATGAACGCGTGATCGCAGCTCCCACTGGCGACCGCGGCTACCTAAGTGGGAGGGGAAGGGAGACCCGTTATAAGATGGTTGAAGAGTTTTCCGACTTTAAGCCGGAAGGTGGATTGTTACTTCCGCACACTTATAAAATCACACTAGTGGCTGATACGGACAGCGGCGCATTCCTGGCGGACTGGGTAATAACCTTAACTCAATTCACCTTCAACCAGCCTATCGATCCCAATTCATTTACAATTAGCACCGACTAAGAGGCCTAATTAACGTACGGGCTGCCATAACCAGGAAACGCGTTGTTATCGATAGATAGTACCTCAGCGCGCGCGGCGGAATTGATCGAGCACGGAACTCCACGATAGCGTTTTTTTTCAGACGCATCACCGCACTCTACGTGCCCAGCGCATCGGCCTTCGACGGAAGTTAAACTGGTAAGGTTTTCGTTGCCGCGAGATCTTGAAAACGAGGCGTCCAACATAGCGCCTCGTTTCATTTACTCTTTGCCGGGAATTCGAAATAAACTCTTGACCGCCGGAGTTGCCGGAGTATACTGAGCGCATCTTTCATATAACTTTCTTCGCCTTCCGGCATTTTCTTAGCAGCAACCTTCTGTAGACGGAAAACCAGTACAGTCTTTTTCAAATAAGAATTAGCCGGCTCGCTCATGGACCGCCCAGCACCTGGTTTATGAGCGATCAGTTCTCAACTTGCAGCTTATGGAGGAGCCCCATGAAAAGTCGAATTCTAAGCCTGATGTGTTTGCTACTACTTTGTGCGTCCGCTGCGGCCCAGGTAACTTCGGGCCGTCTCACCGGCGTGGTGACAGATCAGAACGGAGCTTTAGTGCCGGGAGCAGATGTCTTAGCTGTTCATAACGACACCAGGGCCGAGTTTAGAGCTACTGCCAGCGGCGAAGGTACCTGGTCAATACCTTCGCTTCCGAACGGCACGTATACAATTTCGGTTTCCGCACCACGGTTTAAGACCACCGTATTGAAAGATGTAAAGGTCGATAACGGTCAGGTGGCGACTGCAAACGCGGCGCTGCAACCAGGCGGCGCCGCCGAGCAGGTGGTCATCATCGGCGGAGGTGAGATTCTCCAGACTGAAAGCCCCAACATTTCCACCACCATTGCGGGCCGGCAAATCAGTGAACTTCCCTTCGTCACCAGAGATGCCCTGCAGTTGGTTTTGACTCTTCCTGGTGTGCAAAGCCCGGGTGTCCCCCGCACCTCCTCGATAAATGGCTTACCTAAAGGCTCGGTGAACATCACGCTTGACGGGGTCAATATCCAGGACAACTTCCTTCGCAGTTCAGATGGCTTCTTCACGCAAGTGCAGATGAAGTCAGATGCTGTCGAAGAAGTCACCGTCTCCACCGCCGTACCGGGCGCTGAGAGTGCCGGCGAAGGAGCGGCACAAATCAAGGGCCGAACGAAGTCCGGCACCTCTGAGTTTCATGGCGGCGCGTTCTGGCAATACCGTTCGCCGCGGTTTAATTCGAACTATTACTTCAACACTATCGACCACCTACCGAAGGATAGTCTCTTCCTCAGGCAAATGGGCGGACACATTGGCGGGCCGATTATGATTCCACACCTGCTTAAGGGCCGGGACAAGGCGTTTTTCTTCGTTAACTGGGAAGAGTTTCGCCTGCCGCAGGCTTACGGATCACTATCGACGGTAGGAAACATACTGGTGCTAACGCCTGAGGCGAGGAGTGGCAACTTTACCTTCGCTGCTCCGAAGCCCGCCAGTCCCAATCCCATACCGACAGATTGTTCAGCCATTACCGGCACTACCCAAATGCTTTGTACAAGAAACCTACTTACGGTAGCCGCAAACAATGGATTCATCAGTACTATCGATCCGAGGATCGCCCAGGGACTTGGTATTGTCGATACCGCCGTGCATACCGAAGGAGCGCTGAAGAGCCGCGTGACTAACCTCACAAATCCATCGGCCAACGACTATAACCGGCTGGACTATAATTTCCAGGATCCAGGCACTAACATTCGTCGCTTCCCCACCGGCAGACTCGACTGGAACATTACCAAGAACCACCATATCGAGTTCATCCATCAGTATCAGCATTATTACTCAACTCCTGACGCCGTGAATGGACAGAACAGCGTGGCGCCGGGGCAGGGCATAGTGATCGGAACACCAGGCATCACCGGTTCGATCTATCGCAACTCTTATTCCTTCGCCGGGGCTCATCGCTGGACCGTTAATTCCAACATCGCGAATGAGGCTCGCTTCACTTCCGGCGGAAATGGCACGTCGCTTTTCACGCGCGAATTTGCTCCCGGCCTCTTCAGTCTTTGGGGCGGCAATGCCCTGGCCACCGGAACCTATTTGGGAGCGCAGACTCTTGGCACCGGCGCCTTCTATAATCGCCGTTCTACCTCCCGGCGCACTACGCCGACCAAAGGCCTCAGCGACAACCTAACCTGGGTCAAAGGCGACCACACGATAAATTTTGGCGGCTCCTATCTCTATATTAGATCGTTCACCTCCGCCGCCAGTACGCAGGTAGTGCCACAAGTTACTCTGGGAATTAACGCCAACGATCCGGCAGTGAACATGTTCACGACTGGAAATTTTCCGAATGCTAATTCGACCCAGTTAGCACAGGCACAATCGCTCTATGCGATTCTGGTGGGCCGGATCACTGCTGTTAACCGCTCCGCTTCGCTGGACGGAAACACGAAGAAGTACGTCTTCGATTCCTTCAACGAATACAACCACCAGAACGAATGGGCTTTTTATGGCCAGGACTCGTGGAAATTCAGACCGAACATTACTTTGAACTACGGTCTGCGCTGGGAGTTCGAGCCTTCCCCGATAAATGACAATCTGGTTTACACCAGGAATGGAATCGAGGGTATCTACGGCGTCTCCGGCGTTGGCAATATCTTCAAGCCGGGCACGTTCGGTGGTCAGCCGACGCAATACCGTCTGCTGGCTAAAGGTGAAAAGGGATACGCCAATCGCTGGCATGATTTTGCGCCCTCGTTCGGCTTTGCCTACACTCCCGACTTCAAGACAGGCCTGCTGGGAAGACTTACGGGCTCCGGTAAGACCGTCATTCGGGGCGGCTATTCAATAGCCTTCACCCGCGAAGGCTTCAATGCCTATACCGCTATGTTCGGATCCAACGAGGGCGGAACGGTAACACTGAATGCGAGCCCCAGCTCGAATTCCTCAATTTTCGGCCCGGCGGGCAGCAGATTGTTCCGCGACCCGTTGCCGGTGGTGCCGCCGCCGGCCGATACCAGTAAGTATCCTTTTACGCCGGTCTTTTTAAGTTCCGGTAGTACGAACGATTTTGATCCCAATCTCAAGGCCGGCTACACCCAATCGTTCTCGCTGGGTCTGCAACGTGAGATTGGAAAGGACACCGCCCTTGAAGTTCGCTTTGTTCGTACGCGCGGTACCCACCTGTGGCGCCAGATTGAACTCAACGAGGTAAATATCTTCGAAAACGGCTTTATCAACGAGTTCAGAAACGCCGCCAACAATCTGAGGATATTCATGGCTACGAACCCGCAGTGTGGACAGAGTGGTCAAATCGCTTGCAACTACGGTAATTCAAATCTGCCAGGTCAAGTGAACGTGCCCATACTCAGCACGTCTATTTCTTCCACGGTGCTTGCTTCAAACACCGACCAGACGACAATCAATCGCATTCTGCAGGGTCAGGCTGGAGCAGTTGCAAACTCGATCGCCTTCAACCTAACTCGTATGAACCGCCTGATCCTAGCGAACAGCGGGGCCGGGATAATTCCATGGACCAGCTTGCCAACCAGCACGGGTTGCGACAATAGCACCAGCGTGGCAAACCAAACCTGCAGAGTCTCAAACTTCTTTGTGACCAACCCGCAAGCCGCTGGTGGCGCGTTCTTGATGACGCAGGGAACTGACACATCCTTCAATGCGCTACAAGTTGAGCTGCGACGCAGAATGTCGAAGGGGCTGCTTTTCCAGGGCAGCTATCAGTACGGCAAGGCACTGGCAAATGCATTCGTCTCGTCGTCTTCGGTGTTCTCGCAACCGAGAACGCTGCGCAACCCCAGCCTTGATCGAACCTGGTCGCCGTGGGACATTCGCCATTCGCTCAAGTTTGATTTCATCAATGAACTGCCATTCGGTTCCGGTCATCGCTGGCTGAACACAAGCAATGGCCTCGTCAATCGAATTGTAGGTGGCTGGCAATGGAGTGGCGTGGTTCGCATTCAGTCCGGACCGGCCACGCTACTCACCAGCGGCGGGCGGGCCACCGTGAATCAGAACGACTCCGGCGTCGTGCTGCACAATCTGACGCAAAAGCAGTTTGAGGGGCTGGTCAAGATTCGCAAGGATCCGAGCGGCATCGTCTATTGGCTGCCTCAGAATATTATTGACAACACAATCGCGGCATTTGCCAGTCCGACCGGACAACCGCTCGATGCCAATGCTCCTTATATTGGCCCGCCGTTGACGCCGGGAGACTTCGGGAGTCGCATTGTGTTCCATGGCCCGGGAACGGCACGGTTCGACTTCAACATTCTTAAGCGAATACCGATAAACGAGAGAATGAATGTTGAAGGCAGAGTGTCATTCCTGAACGCCTTCAATCGCGCAAACTTCTACCTGGGTGATTCCGATTCCACGATTAGAAGCATCAGCGCGGCCTCAAGCTTATTCGGCCAAACTCGATCCGCTTATCGCGACATCACGGTGTCCGGTACCAACGATCCCGGGGGCCGGCTGGTTGAGTTCCAGTTGCGCTTCAACTTCTAACAGGAATCCAACCAAAACACATGAGGGATGCAGCCAGTTCCGACTGCATCCCTCATTTTCTATGTCCTGCCGCGTTATCCGATAGCTCTCTGGAGTTACTGCTACCTCTCTGCCTGCATGATTGCAAATAGTGAAGCGACTTACTTCTTATTGAGCGCCGACTTCAGCTTTTCAATCTCCGCCTTCACTTGCGCAGAGTTCGTAGCCGCGGGTACGTCCTTTACATACTGTTCAAATGCTCGCAGCGCAGCCTCCGGTTTCTGCTGCATCAAATAGAGTTGCCCCAAAAACATTTGCGCCGTTCCCAACGCGGGGCCACCTAACTCATACGCGCGAACCAGTTCTTTCTCAGCCTCCGGCAAGCGGTTCAGTTGCAAAAGGCTTGCACCCAGCAGGAGATGTGCAGTGGCCGCGTTCGGATCCAGTGTAATGGCTTTCTGCAACTCGGCAGCGGCATCAGCAAAACGCTCCTCGCGATTCAGAATCAAACCGAGTTTGAAATGCACTTCTACCAGGGTTGTATTGTCAGCTCCACTCGCCTGTAGCGCCGCACGCAAGATCTTCTCAGATTTGGGTAAATCTCCGATTCCCGCCAAAGCGTCGGCGTAAGGAACGGCCAGGCCGTGAAGTGAGGGGTTCTCCTCGTACAAACCACCTAAGACCTCAGCTGCCTTTTTGAAATTAGCCTGGCGATCAAGGACCATCCCAAAATTCAAACGCGAATGAGTATATTTCCCATTGACCTTGATTGCCTTCTCAAAAAGTTCCGCGGCCTCTTCTAAATGATCCAGTTTAAGGTAAAGAACGCCAAAGTCATTCAGCGCGCGCAGGTATTGCGGGTATTTCTTTAGGGCGACCTTAAAATTGGTAATGGCGTCATCAAATTTTCCCTTTCCAACGGCCTTGATTGCTTCGTCGTAGGCTGCTTGCGCCCCGGCTGGAACGTCCGGTTGCAAATCAGCAATGTCGATTACTCCAGGGGGCTGCTTGGGTTTGCTGGTCAGTGCTCTCAGAAAGACGGTGGCGTAAACGGGGCTGCCGCGTATGAGCCGAAACCTTGAAGTGGTGGTCTCGTAACTCCGCCCATCGCCTTCAACCGTAACGGTGTAATCTGCGTCGCGAACCAAATCGCCCGTCAACAAAAACTTGCCCTTCGTATCGGTAAATAGTGTTTCGATTCTCCCATCATCGCGCGTTAAGGTGAAACGTACAGCCTGGTCAGGCAAGCCGCCGTTCGGCATGAATATTTGAATGGAGTTCGGAAATTGGGCTGCGGCGGTGACGGGTAGTAAGGCAATAACCAGCAGCGGTCCGTAAAGTGAACGTCGGATCCTCTTAATTACATGCAACATCGGACGCAGGTTAGCGCGATCCGTTCTGGAAAGCCATCCCCAGCCAGCTCTTAGAACAGGGATCGAGCAACAAAACAAACAACCTAAGGCGCGTAGATGAGGGCTTGCCTTCGAGCCTCGCGGAACTGCGCCAGCGCCTGGCCCCACGAGGCGCTGATCTCTGCCGCCGTCTCTCCGCGTTTCAGGTGCGCCAGCGCTTCGGCATTAACCAGCAGCCGCAGGTAATCGTCAACTTTCCACTGCGAAGGGTAAAGCTTGCGCAAGGCGACCGCGATCTCCAGGCCGGTAGCCACGGATCGGAAACGCGAGCGATCGGTGATAATGATGTTGATGCCGCGACATTCTTCGGTTTTGAAAACGGAGCTCTTCGGCGTAAAGCGAACCGGCACAAAACGAACGCCTTGAATTCTCCGGTTGTTCAGATAGACGGCGAATTGCTGCTCATCAATCCATGGCGCGCCGACTAATTCGAATGGCGTGTCCGTGCCGCGCCCCACCGATACATTGGTAGTTTCAAGCAGACCGACACCGGGATAAAGAGTCGCTTCAGCCAAGCTGCGCATGTTCGGCGAAGGATTCGTCCAGGTAAGATTGGTTTCGTCAAACCACATGGATCGCCGCCATCCTTCCATCTCAATGACTCTGAGATCGCAGCCAATCTTTCGCTCCTGGTTGTAGAGTCGCGCCAGCTCGCCAATCGTCATTCCATGTTGCACCGGGATCGTGTGATAGGCAGTGAAGGAAAGCTTGTCGGCATCAGCGACGGGACCTTCGACCTCCACCCCGCCAATCGGGTTCGGCCGATCCAGAACGAAGACCGGCACGTGGGCCCTGGCCGCTTCCTCCATCACATAACCCAGTGTGGAAATATAGGTGTAAAAACGTGCGCCGATGTCCTGGATGTCATAGATAATCGCGCCGAGATCTTTCAACTGTTCCGGCTTGGGACGACGAGTTTCACCGTATAACGAATAAATCGGAAGACCCGTCTGATCATCTTTTGTGTCTGAAACCTTTTCATCGGCCACACCGCGTATGCCGTGCTCCGGCGAAAAGAGGGCCACCAGTTTTATTCCGGGCGCCTTGTTTAGAACATCGATTGTGGCGCGGCCGCCACGATCGCGACCCGTCTGGTTTGTCACCAGGCCGATGCGCATTCCGGCCAGTTGTTTGAAGCCGTCACGTTCAAGTACGTCTATTCCGGTTAGAACTTTCGCCTCGGCAACATTGCCGGCGGCCGGTGAGGTTGCGATGGCTTGCTCCCGCGAAACTGCGAACCGAACCATGTCGCTGATCAGTCTTTCGTAGTATTGAGACAACTCAAGATGCGCCCGCGCAACCATCGCGAGATCCGTTACGGCGCCGGCGGCAATTGAAGCCACTCGGCCGCGCAAGGGGCCAACGTCACCTTTGCCATCCGGGTGAACGCGATTGCTCAGGAAGACGACGAACATCTTGCTCGCCGGATCGACCCAGATCGAAGTGCCCGTAAAACCGGTGTGACCGAAGGAGCCGAGCGGAAAGAGATCGCCGCGATTTGTCGAGAAGCTGGTGTTGATGTCCCAGCCCAATCCGCGCGTCCATCCCGATTCTGAAACCAGGCGCGGCCGAATCATCTCGGCAACTGTCATCGGACCAAGAATGCGCGCGCCGCCGTACGTGCCGCCATTTATAATCATCTGGCTGTAGATGGCGAGATCATCCGCGGTGGAAAAGAGGCCGGCATGGCCTGCGACCCCACCCATGCGATAGGAAGTGGGATCGTGAACCTCGCCACGCAGCCAGCGTTCGCCTTCAGGCCCTGCGTTGACGCCGCTGCCGCCCAGATAAGCTAACTGGCCGCGTCGCTTCTCCGTGGGCGCAATGCGAGCCCGCAGACGTGGATTCGGCCGGAAGCCAGTGTCGCGCATGCCCAATGGCACAAAGATATTTAGTCGCGCAAATTCGTCGAGCGTCAGGCCGCTGGCGCGATGAACCACTTCGCCTAACGCAATGTAGTTGATGTCGCTGTAAACGAATCTGGCGCCGGGAGGATTTTGCAGGGGTTCCTTGATCAGCCTCTTAATCGCCTCGTCGTATCCCGACCATTGCTCCTTCAAATTAAAGTCCGGTGCGTAGCCGGCGCGGTGGGTCAAAAGGAGTTCAATCGTGATTCGTTCCCTACCCTCGCCCTTGATCTCAGGAATGTACTTCGACAGTGGATCGCTTAACCGTACCTTTCCGCGCTCTACCAGAATCATGATGCTGGTAGCCGTGGCGACAACTTTGGTAAGACTCGCCAGATCAAAGATCGTGTCTGTCGTCATTGCTTCGCGCGCGGGCTCGACGGCGCGGGCGCCATATGCTTTGCGCCAGGCCACTCGGCCATTTCGAGCGATTAGGACCACCGCGCCGGGCAGATGGTGCTGTGCGATTTCCTGTTCGACTACTCCATCAATCTGCGAAAGCTTTTGCGCGGAAAGGTCAACAGCGGCAGGGTTCGGTTTTTGTAAGCCGGAGGCAGGAACAGCTGGCGTTGGCGATAAGAAGGCAATAAGAAGGACAGCAACCAGGTAGGGAGCTGACTTTCTAAGTTGGCTTCGGCGGAAGATCAAGGACAAGATGATTAAGCGGGGAACGTTTGTAGGATGGGCAACAACCTGATTGGTTTAATGAGCTCCTCCGTTACGTTGTTCTATTACAATTTCAATTAAGGTTTCAAGCCGCCGATTGGTTGCCACGTGTGATTCCGTTAACTCTGTTTGTGTTTGAGCTAATTTCGCAAATCGTTCTTCATTTCGGATCTGTGCCTCAATTACCTTTCCCTCCAAAACGCCGAATCTCTCGTCCCGTTCGTGCATCTGCGCATCAAATTTCTCGTCTCGTTCGCGTATCTGCGCATGAAATCGCTTGTCACTCTTCATCTGCGCATCGATAATCATATTGATCTTCTCATCTTGCTCGCGGCCGTGCCTGCGCGCCCGCAGCCCCGCCCGAACCATCAGTCCGGCGATGCGTTCGAGACGATCAAGTCTTTGTTCAGGTGTCATATTCCAGAGCGTTAGACGGAACGATATCTCAGATGGAACAATCATACCACTTAGGTCACTCCACTTTCTTAAGCTGGATGCCCGTACCCCGGGGATAAAGGCCTGGCAAAGAAATTGGCAACTTCCCAACTATATCGATCTGGCCCAGAATCGCGCGAGCCGCAGCCTGTTGCAGGCTCGGCATGTCTCCGTAGGCGACCAGATATGCGCGGAGATCGGGAAAGCTTTGCAGCAGATAAGGATTTCCAAAACTAATGCCAATAACTGGCGCCTTGTTTGCAATCAGAGCAGAAAGCGCCTTCGCTCCCGGATCGGGCAAACCCACACTGCGCGCTTGTCCGCTTCGCACTCGACCATACAACGACGCAATCACCAGGTCCGCGTTTTTCGCTCGATCTAAAACTTTTTCAACTTCTGCTTCAGACGATCGATCGTCGAGCACCAGTGTTTCGATCTTCCTACCGGCTCGCGACATAGCGCCAACAAATGGGCCGGCAATCAATAATCGATCGTCGCCGTTTGTGATCGCCAGATTGAAAATACGAGCATCGGATCTTAACGAATTCAACGGCACCAGATTGGCATCGTTACGAACCAGTGTAATCGCATGCTCGGAGATCTCGCGCGCAAGCTCGACGGACTCCTTGCCGCCCACACTTATGTCGATGGCATCGAGCGGCGTGATTCTCTGCTTGACCAGGCCGAGGTCATATTTGGCCGCCAGCACCCGCCGGGCGGATTCATCTATTCGCTGCTCTTTCATTCGGCCTTTCAACACCGCCTCGCGCACGCCGCGAAAAGCCGCGTCCGGGTCACCCGGCTTTAGCAAAAGATCGGCGCCTGCTTCCAGCGCGCGCACGGACGCTTCCTCCTGCGTGAAATATAGTGTCAGGCCGCTCATGCTCATCGCGTCAGTGACGATCAGTCCGTCAAAGCCCAAATCGCGTCGCAGAATGCCGTTCATCACCGGCGAGAGGGTGGTGGGCATCGTGCCCTTTTCTACTACAACTTCGCCGCCTTCGTCTGTGTCGATTGGCTTTGCCCTGATATCGCGTGGTAAGGGATTGACTGCGGTGGGATCAACTTGCGGCATGCCTATGTGTCCGGTCATGACTGAACCTACGCCAGACTTGACCGCGGCGCGAAAGGGAACCAACTCGACCGCGTTCAGTCGCTCGCGACTGACATTGATTTCCGGCAAGCCGCGATGCGAATCAGTAGCCGTGTCGCCATGACCGGGAAAATGCTTGGCCGTTGCAATCACCCCATTGCTTTGCGCCCCCTCGACAAACGCCGCAACAAATCGCCCCACCGCAGCCGGATCTTCGCCGTAGGAACGGACATTGATGACCGGGTTCGCGGGATTGTTGTTGACGTCCGCCACCGGCGCATAGATCTGTTGCACTCCAAGAGCGCGGGCCTCGCGCGCCGTTACCACGCCCTGGCGCCGCGCGTACTCAGGATTATCCGTCGCACCCACAGCCATATTCCACGGCAGATTTACCGTGTCATCGAAGCGCATTCCTGGGCCTGCTTCGAGATCCGCCGAGATCAACAATGGATAGCGCGCCATCTGCTGCATGCGGTTCACCAGCACGACCGATTCATACACAGGGCCGCGAAACAGAATGATCCCGCCGACATGGTTGTCTTCGACCTGGTGGCGCAGCGCTTTGAAAGCGTCGCTATCCTGATTCAAGAAGGTCGCGTTTATGCCGATACTGATTAGCTGGCCGATCTTTTCCTCGAGCGACATGCGCCCCAACTGTTCGTTGGCCCATTTAAGCGCGTCAGATGAAGGCCGGCGCGAATACGGTTTTAGTTTTGCGCTCTGCTCGCCGGGAGCGGGCGCAGGACCTCCCGGACCCGCGATACTCGTTCGCGCCCATGGGTTCGCGAGCGAAACGAGCAGCAACAGCGCTGCCACCATGTGAACATTTTGCCTCAGTCTGTTTCTTCTCATGAATTAATCAAACTCATCGGGCCGTTTGAGTCACAGGCGCTCCTGGTTCAAAAGCAAGACTGGTAATGTAGCCGATGGCAAACGTGACTAACGAACCTATCAGAACGTACCATTGCCAGGACACGTGCAGTTTCCACCACACAAAAGTCATCGTGGCAATGCCCGTCACGACACCGGCAAGGGCACCGGTGCGACCAGCACGCCGCGTAAGCGCACCCAGAAGAAACAATCCCAGGATCGGACCATTTGTGAAGGACGCGATCGAGAGCACAGCGTCAACTACGCGTTGCTGCATGGCAATTGCGATGATGGCCACGATGATCTGCACACCGCCCCACAGCGCCGTCAGTCCACGAGAGACGCGTAAATAATGGATGTCGGATCGATTGCGCGCCAGCAAAGGTCTGTAGAAATCAGTTAGTGAAGTTGCCGCCGACGAATTCAAAGATGAAGACAGCGTGCTCATCGCCGCGGCAAATATGGCGGCAATTACGAGTCCGACAATTCCATGCGGTAACTCAGTGACGATGAAATGGGGAAAGATTCGATCAGCCCGCGAGGCAACGTCAGGGGGCAGCGTCGGAAAGCGATGATAGAAAACAAACAGCATCACCCCGATCAAAAGGAACAAGACAAACTGCGCAAAAACTATGACCCCACTGGAAAGCAGGGCCAGCGTGGCCTGTCTGGCATTTTTGCTGCACAGATAACGCTGCACCATGAGTTGATCGGTGCCATGTGTGGCCGTGGTCAGAAAAGCTCCGCCAATCACACCGGCCCAGAAGGTGTAGCTACGCGCAATACTCAGGGAAAAGTCCAGCAGCTGAAACTTGTGAAACTCGTTGCCAACCGCGACCACTTCGCCCCAGCCGCCGGGAATCCGGTGTAACAGGATCGCCGCAGCCACTAGCGCGCCGGCGATATAGATAACTAGTTGCACAACATCCGTCCAAATTACCGCAGACATGCCGCCGAGATATGTATAAACAATTGTCACGATGCCAATGATCAGAATCGACTTGGGATCGGCCCACCCCGTCAGCGCAACCAACACCAGAGCTGTCGCAAAGAGTCGCACGCCATCGGCGAGCGAGCGCGTTATCAAGAAAAGGGAGGCTGCAGTGCGTTTGACCTGCCCGCCAAATCTTTTATCAAGGATCTGGTAAACCGTGAACAGCTCGCCACGAAAATAAAGGGGAATGAAAAGGGCGACAATAATCAGTCGCCCGATCATGTAACCCACGACCAGTTGCATGAAAGTCAAGTTGCCGCCCTCACCGCGCCCATTGGCGGCAAAGGCGAAGGCCGGCACGCTGATGAAGGTTACCGTCGACGTTTCAGTCGCGACAATGGAGCCGGCCAGCGCCCACCAGGGCACCTCGCGATCGGACAAAAAATAATCGCGAATGTTTTTTTGCTGGCGACCGAAATACCAGCCAAACAGGGTCACGCCCCCCATGTAGGCGACCAGAACAATTAGATCCAGCGTGTGAAGTTGCATCAGGAGTCTATATAAGAACGTCTAATCGATAGCGATTCTGTCGCTCGCTGGAAGCGCGATGTTAGTGGCACGACGATCGTTGTTCCAATTCAGCGGGTGCCAACAGTAGGCACTCCTACGGCGGCTGTTCGCTCTTGTTCTGCAAACCGGGATTTGCGAATCGCTATGAACATTTCGTTCCTAACGGAACTGTTTTAATGACACTGATTCGGGCTAGATCGGCTTGTTAAGTCGGTTGATCGCTTGCTGCACCACACCATTTGAAGCGGCGAGCGCATTTTTGGCCGCACTTATGTCGCACTCCGTTTCCGCTATCACGAGTGCTACCCGCAAATCGCCCGCGACGTCATCCAGGAGGCTGGTTGCTTCCTTATCACTAAGACCGGCTTCGGCCATGATTATTCGGATGGCCCGGGCGCGCAATTTCGAGTTGCGCGTCTGCATGTTCGACATACGGTTGCCGCTAACATAGCCCAGCCGGATCATCGTCGCGGTCGAGAGCATATTCAGAACCATCTTCTGCGCCGTGCCTGCTTTAAGTCGCGTTGAACCGGCAATGACTTCGGGACCAACAACGGGAACGATGCTAACCTCAGCCGCTTTGGTGATAGGAGATCCGGGCGCGCACGTAATAGCGGCGGTGAAACCTCCCAGCCCCCGCGCATGCTTGACCGCGCCAACTGTATACGGTGTGCGGCCGGAAGCGGCGATACCTACCAAAGCATCATCTTTCGTAAAACCGCGGGTCTTGAGATCGTGGGCGCCGGCCTCAGCGTCGTCTTCGGAAGCTTCGACCGCGCGATAGCATGCTTCATAGCCCCCAGCGATAATGGCCTGGACCAGGTCGGGCGCGACGCCAAATGTCGGCGGGCACTCTGCCGCATCCAACACCCCCAGACGGCCTGATGTTCCGGTCCCGATGTAGAAAAGGCGTCCCCCCGCGCGCAAGCGGTCAACGATTCCTTCGACGGCCCGCGCCACAGCACTCAGCACACTCGCAACCGCGCCGGCCACCAGCGCGTCTTCCACATTCATCAGCCGCACGATTTCATCGGGCGATAGCGAGCTGATGTTTGCGGTGCGCGGATTCTCTTGTTCGGTGACAGGAATGTGTTCCAGGTCTTGGGACGTCATAAGTTCAAGATTTCCGCTTTCAAATTAGCAGCCTCGAACCTGAAACCTCAACCTTGAAACCTGAAACCTTCTGCCTAAACGGCAAGTGCTAAATCAGTCAAGAGTGCGCGGGCCATGCGCGCGGCAGCGATTGTCGGTGAAGAGCTGGGCGGCGCAATGAATGCCTTTTTCGCCACCCGGGCAATCTCGTCTCTCAGGGGGGCGAGTATCATCTCGCCTGCTGCAAAAACGCCCCCGACATAAGCAACCTGAAAACGTTCGTTTTCCATGTGTAGCTTGCGAATGACCGCAATCGTGGATTTACCAAGTTCTTTGCCGGCGTCAGTCATTATGCTGCGAGCCACTGCGTCTCTGGATCGCGCTGCTTCGATTACGTATTTGGCAAAGCCGGCGAGCCGCTCGTTCGTGATCGTGGGCGCGTAAATCGCGGTAGATAGATCCTCAGGCAACCCTACGTGAAAATAGGCGCACGCCGCATCGGTAAGTATGGTCTTTGGGCCACGTTCGTCGGACTCATGCGCAACCGCCTGCAAAGCCCGCCGCGCAATCCAGGATCCTCCTCCTTCGTCACCCACAACCGGGCCCCAACCACCTGCGCAGACACGTTTCCCCTGCCGGTTAACTCCGCAGGAGATCGAACCCGTGCCGGCAATCACTACGATGCCAGGCTGCCCATCGGTGGCGCCGTACAAAGCAATGTCACCGTCGGTTACCAACTCGATCTGTTTTATTCCCAGCGTTGCGCTCAAAGCCTCGCGCATCCGCGCGCGAATGTCCTTTCGTCTGACTCCCGCAAGTCCAATTCCGATGGCAGCGATTTCGTGACGCTTGATCGAAGCCGCGCTGCACGCTTTATCAACCGCATCGCGTACGGCCGCGGCTGCGCTGGCGATTCCCACCCGCAGCGGATTCGACGGGCCCGCGGTCCCTTCCCCCAGCACGCGCTGCTCGCTATCGAGAATCAGCGCCCGCGTCTTTGAGCCGCCGCCATCCACGCCTACTACGAAGTCACGAGCGCGAAGTGGCCGCCGGGGCAGATCGACTGGAGGTGGTTTGCTGGTCATGTGAATTTGGAAAGCAGATTCTGGCCCATCCCTGGCGCGTGTGCTACCAATTCTATTGACAAGGAAACTATAATGGAAACTAAAAGATCTTATCTACGTAACAATCGCAGCTAATAGAGCGCCAAGATGGAAATAAGACAACTGAAGGCTTTTCTGGCTATTGCCGAGTCGGGAACTTTCACGGCCGGCGCCCAGCGCGTTCACGTAACGCAGGCAGCTATCAGCATGCAGATCCGGCAACTGGAAACGGAATTGCGCGCCAGAGTTTTTGTACGCGCGCCCCGCCGGGTCATGCTTACCGAGGCAGGAGAAAAATTGCTCGAGCGCGCTCGCGTGATTTTGCGCGAGCACGACGCTGCTGTCGAAGAGATCAGCGCCCTGGCCGGTGCTGAGCGCGGGCGCCTGCGCATTGGCAGCGCGTCCGCCATGGTGAATACAGATCAACTACCGCTGTTACTGAAGCAGATTAAGGTGCTTCATCCGGCCGCCGAGATTTCAGTTACTTCAGGCACGAGCGAGTCTTTGGTGCAACAGATTCTCGCTGGTGAGCTCGATCTCGCTTTCGTTTCTTTGCCGGTAGAAGCTCGCGGGATCCAAAGCGAAAGACTCAGCCAGGATGAGCTGGTGGCAATCGCCTGCCCGCGGCACAAGCTGGCGAAGCAACGCGTAGTCAGCGCCTACGAGTTAGCCGGCGAGAAACTAATTCTTGGCGAGCGAGGCGGCAACACGCGCCGTTTGATTGACAACTTTTTCGCGCAGGCCGGCGTGTCGCTGACCATAGCGATGGAGTTGAGCCGGACGGCCGCCATCAAGCGTATGGTTGAAGCAGATATGGGCGTAGGAATCGTGCCTTTGCAATCGGCGCGCGAAGAGATTGGCGCGGGCAAGCTGGTGGCGTGGTGGATCGAAGGCGCTCAAATCAACTGGGAATTGGGACTGGCGCGGCTGGTGGGCGGATACGAGTCACCAATTAGTCAGGCGTTTCTGAAGTTGTGCCGCGATCATTTTGCCAAGGCATCGCAAAACCTTCCGCGGCGAGCGAAACAGAAACGGCGCAAGAAGACGCCGTCACGATAACGATTGAAATTCAACTGCGACCACTTGCAGTCAGGAAGGGGGCATGCCCCCGCTCAGTCTGCCGCAGGATTTAAGTTCCGGTTGAGTCACTCTCTGCGGACAGCCTCCAGCCCTTCAATCAACCTTTCAATATCCTCTTCATTATTGAAAAAGTGAGTTGCCACGCGGATCCCTTCCGGCTTTTCCGTGACAATGACGCCGTTGCGCAAAAGCTGCATCGCCACCCGCCTGGGACTTTCCGCGGCAACAAGTGTCTCTGCCGACCGCGTCCTTTCGTCGCGTAATGGCGAAAGTACCTTCCAGCCCGCCTCAAGCAAACGTGCCGTCAGTTTTTGGTTGATCGTCAGTGCCTGCGCTTGAATGTTCTGCATCCCAATGCCGGCGATAAGATCGGTCGCCGCTCCCAGGGAAAAGATGCCGGCAAAGTGCGGGCAGCCAAGCTCCACTCGCGCGGCCAGGTCATTGCGCAGATCGATTGCGTCGTTGCGCATTTCAAAAGGCGCTTTGACGCTCAGCCAGCTAATCGAGCGGGGCCTGGATCGCTCCGATAGCTCCCGGCTCAAATAAACAAAGCCCGAGCCGTACCCGGCGCACATCCATTTATGTCCCGTGGCGCAAAGCGCGTCGATACGCATTCTTTTGACATCGATTTCGAAAACTCCGGCTGATTGGCTGGCGTTCACCACCAGCGCATGAGTGCCTTTTGCGTGGCCCAGCTCCTCGAGATCGATGCGAAATCCGTTTGAGAACTGGACGTGACTGAGCGCAATCACGCCGGTCGCATCCGTCATGGCTTGCCTCAAGTCATCGATTTGCAGTTCGCCGTTTGTGGACTTAAGTATTTCAACATCGATGCCGCGATGCATCCAGGGAATTGTTGTCACTGGAAATTCGAGGTCGCAGGAGATGACTTTGCCGCGGCCCTCCAATGCATCGACGATGACGTTCATGCCTGAGGAGGTGTTGGTGGTAAAAGCGATCTCTTCGGGCTCGGCATTAATCAGCGCCGCCACCCTTTTTCTAACTGTTTCGCGCTCTGCGAGCCAACGCGTCCAGTGAACGTCGCCGTCCCGCATCATCGTTTCGTAATAGTTCGAAGCGGCCCTGCATGAAGCGCGCGACACTGGCCCCGCCGCCGCGCTGTTGAGATAGGCGACATTTTCAGTCACGGGAAATTGTTGACGGATTTCAGCCCAGTTAGTCATGTTGATAGCGAAGATACACGATGAAGTGGGCGAGACGGTAGACCGAGGGAAGTTCTGTGAAGCGCCGAAGGCGCGCAATGCAATAGCCTGGGGCAACGCCCAGGACTCGGAATCCTCCACTCGAACCAAGCGCTGAAAGCGCGGAATCCGTCTTCGTTCCCGAAACATGGTTTCTCATAAGAAGCTTGTCGTTTGACGGCGGGCTTATGTCGCGCCTTCAGCGCTCTCTGTGTCTTATGGATAATCTACCTGGGGCGTTGCCCCAGGCTATTGCATTGCGCGCCTTCGGCGCTTAAGCTCGCACAGGGCTGACTAACCAAATGAAAAAGAGTTACGACTTTTCAAAAGCAGTAAGAATCCATACGCGAAGCGAATCATCGTTGCAGTGAAGATCGAGAATGTGCGCGATGTTTCGAAGAGTCTCAGATGTGATGCCTTTGTGGATACCGACGCACTCCTCATGGTGTTACCAGCCGCGTGGAAACACAGGTTCGGTGAATTAGAATCAACCGGAACTATCAACCTGGAGACCGCCACCCAAGGAGCAATCCAAGGCGAAGTCTGTGGACCCGTTCGCATACAGATCGAAGGTTTTCGGCCAATCTCTAGTGAAGTTTTGTTCGTGGATATGCAACCTGAAGATGGTGAGTACGAACCGTTGATCGGTCACGTTGTCTTGGCGCAAAGTCAGGCCGGAGTTGATGTCCTCGGTCATCGCCTGGTTCGTATCAAGCACATGGATTTGAAGCGGATACCGTTGCAAGAAGTTAAGTCTTTCGATAAAACATTCGCTGATCGTCCCAACATGCCGCGGTCCACAGTAAATCACGGCGCCTGAAACCACATTGTCGCCAGGGGTGGCAGCGTGATCTCCGCGGAATAATCCAGTCCATGCGAGGGAAGTGATTCGGCCTTAACGCTCTTCACAACGCCGATGCCGCCGCCGCCGTAAACCTCCGCGTCAGTATTCAACAACTGTTTGTAGTCCCCCGCCCGCGACAGACCGACCCGGTACGCTTCCAGGACCAGAGGCGAAAAGTTGCACACGCAAACGATCTCTTGACCGGTCGAAGGCGCGATGCGTCGAAACGAAATCACGTTCCGCGCCGCGTTATTAACTTCGATCCATTCAAAGCCTGCGGGCTCACTATCAGACTCCCAAAACGCCTGTTTCTTCACGTAAAGCTTGTTGATGTCGCGAAGCAACGATTGCACTCCTTTGTGCGCCGGCTCTTCGAGCAGGTGCCAATCCAGGCTTACCTTCTCGTTCCATTCACGCCACTGGCCAAACTCGCCGCCCATGAAAAGTAACTTCTTCCCCGGATGCGCCCACATGTACGCGTAGAGCGCCCGGAGGTTGGCAAACTTCTGTTGCGTATCGCCGGGCATCTTGTTCAGCAGCGAACCTTTCATGTGCACAACTTCGTCGTGCGAAAAAGGGAGAATGAAATTTTCGCTCCACGCATAAATTAAACCGAAGGTCAGCGCGTTGTGGTTCCCGCCCCGGAAGAGCGTATCGGTTTGAAAGTACTTGAGCGTGTCGTGCATCCAGCCCATGTTCCATTTGAAGTCAAAGCCCAGCCCGCCTGCGTAAACCGGATGGCTGACCTGAGGCCAGGCCGTTGATTCTTCCGCGATCATCATGGCGCCCGGATGCACGCGATGAGTTACCTCGTTCACTTCTTTGATAAATGAAATGGCTTCCAGATTTTCCCGGCCGCCGAACCGGTTTGGCACCCACTCGCCTTCTTTTCGGCTGTAGTCGAGATACAGCATTGACGCGACCGCATCGACGCGCAGCCCATCGAGGTGGAATTCATCCAGCCAGAAAAGCGCGTTGCCCAGAAGAAAGTTACGCACCTCGTTGCGGCCGTAGTTGAAAATGTATGTGCCCCAATCAGGATGTTCGCCCAGCCTGGGATCGAGATGCTCGTAGAGGGCCGTGCCGTCGAACCTTCCCAGCGCGAACGCGTCTTTGGGAAAATGCGCCGGCACCCAATCCATGATCACGCCAATGCCGCGTTGGTGCAGATAGTCAATCAAGTAACGAAGGTCATCCGGCGTGCCGTACCTCGACGACGGCGCATAGTAAGCGCTGACCTGATAGCCCCACGATGGGCCGTACGGATGTTCCTTAAGCGGCATGAACTCGACATGGGTGAAGCCCATCTCCAGAACATAATCGGCAAGGGCCGGAGCCATCTCGCGATAGCTGAATGCGCGATTATCTTCTTCAATCATCCGGCGCCACGAGCCAAAGTGCAGTTCATAGATGGAAAGCGGGGCGCGAAAGTGTTCCCGCTTCGCGCGCTTGCCCATCCAGGCACGATCGCGAAAGCGATACTTTGATTCATAAACGATCGATGAAGTGCCCGGCGGCACCTCCGTGAAGAACGCGTAAGGGTCAGCCTTCATGAATGCGCGCCGGCCCGGCGGTTTGATCTCGTACTTATAAAGCTCACCGGATTGAAGCCCGGGAATGAATAACTCCCAAATGCCCGAGTCGCCCAGCCGCCGCATCTGGTGTTGGCTGCTGCTCCAGGCGTTGAAGTTAGCGACCACACTCACCTTCTCCGCGCCTGGCGCCCAGACAGCAAACGCGACGCCTTTTGTGCCTTTATGAGTGATGACGTGCGCGCCCAATTTGTCGTAGATACGCTCATGCCGGCCCGCGCCGAAGAGATAAAGATCGAGATCCCCCAGCGTCGGTGAGAACGAATCGGATGACCGCTTTGCGCTCTTCACGCCCTTGCTGACGCGCGGGCTACTGCCCCGCTGGCTGCTCTTCGCTTGACCGGTTGTTTTGCCGGAGGGCTTTTTCGTCATGTGCGTGCGCCCGCTAAGTTTTCCGGTGCCGCTATGAAGGAAGGATTGGCCGGCTCGACCAGCCGCCGATAAATATCTGACCCGTTTCCCATCCCCGGGCGATTGCTCTTTGCCTCCGCGAGAATCTCCAGGAATTGCCCGCGCGGTGAAGGCAGGCCCAGCTGGTCCATTAGCTCAATCGCTCGGGAGGCGTACTTCAGGATCTGGACGGGCTCAATCCCGGAAATGTCATTGAAGAACCAGCCGCAGCTCGTGTACATCAAAAGCGTGTTGCGCTGTGTTTCCACCTGCTCCCGGGTAAGCTGGCGCGGTGCATGATCGCGGAGAAACCCCTCGCGCGATTTCTCTTGATTGAGGACCAGCGTGATCGCATCGTCGCGCGCCGCCCGCGGATCGATGAACAATTCACCGCGCGTCGCTTCGAAACAAATCGCTGCTTCATCGCGCAGGAAGTCGAGAGCATTTCTTAGCGGTTGACGCCAGGTTTGATGCCAACCGGCCTCGCCACCAGTGTGACAACTGCAATCGCGTATCCAGCGGCTGACACCATGGCTGCAACTCCAGGAAGTTCCTTCGCCGTCAGGGCCATTGCTGATTTCGACTTCGGCAGCAGGCGGATGCTGATCCAGATACTCGCCATAGTTCGTAACCGCGAAGCCGCGCGCAGGGGCATCGATTTCAAGCGCGTGGGCCAGGCAGAGATCACCAAACTTGTGATGATGGCCGTAACTTTCCCCATCCGTGGCAATATTCAGGAGCGAATGGGCGCCGCCGCCCCGTTGGACAAACCGATCGACCAGGGCACGACTCGAAGCCAGTGCCTGTTCGAACGCAATTGCGCGCGAGATTTCCGGATCATAAAAAAACACCGCGATGGATCGACCCGAGCCGTCCCGATGGAAATATCGATACGGAACGCCGGTGTTGATTGAATTGGGGTTAACGTTTTGCCAGGGGTTTTCGGGACAGACAGGAATGTCTGTCCTACAGGCTCGAATGCGTTCCGCCTGTTGGGGGGCAAGGATCACGAACCGGAGCTCTTGATCGATCAGCAAGCCCAGCACTTCGTCGTTACATGCGGTCTCCGGCAGCCATAGCGCTTCGGGTTCGCGCTTGAATCGGTGGCGGAAATCAGTCAACCCCCAAATCACCTGGGTGCGCCGGTCGCGCTCATTACAGAGCGGCAGGATCGCGTGATTGTAGGCCTGCGCTATCGCATTGCCATGCCCGCTGTAATTTCTGCCGCTTTCTGCATCTGCGGCAATGATGCATGAATAGGTTTCCGGGTGCTGCCGTTCCAGCCACCAGAGCAGCGTGGGACCAAAGTCGAAACTAATATTTTGATAATTGTTGACGAGGCGTTCCGTACCCGATTCCTTGTCGACGATGTGAACAGCGCAGTTAGGCTGATAGCATTCGGCGTGAATGCGTTCGTTCCAGTCGTGAAACGGACGAGCGCTTGCCTCCGGATCGATTATGCCTGTCCATGGGTTCTCGCGGGGGGGTTGATAAAAATGGCCGTGAATGATTAGAGGCTTCATTGATTGTTAGACGAGATTAACGGGATTGCAGGATGGGGACAGGGATACTATTGCTCTTTTCGGGATCAGCACATCAACAGTCGGGAGAATATAGTTGTTCTGATTAATCTTGTGAATCGTGTTAATCCTGCCTAACCCGCCCTATCATCAAAGGCGAGCCGCGCTGCCCCCAGCAATCCTGCATCATCACCACATTCGGCAAGAACAATTCGGACTCGCCGTGCAGGCAACGGGAACGCGCGTTCGGCGACCTCTCTATGCATTTGCTTCTCGAACAATTGCCACCCGTTGGCCACGCCGCCCCCGATTGCAATCATTTCCGGATTCAGCAGGTTGATCACGTTTGCGATGCCGATCCCGAGGTAGGTCCCCATTCGCGCGAGTACTTCAAGCGCGAGCTCATCGCCGTTCAGTCCCGCTTCATAAACCTTCGCTGCGCTTAAAGCATCCTCGCGCAAGATTGATTGCGGATAGCGCGGCAATGCTTCACGCGTCATGCGCACAATCGCAGTCGCCGATGCAAAAACTTCCAGACAACCTGTGTTGCCACATTTGCACTTCACACCACTATTCGGATCGACAGTTGTGTGTCCGACCTCTCCGGCCGACCCATCAGCTCCGCGCCACAGTTTGCCATCGAGGATGATTCCGCCTCCCACACCGGTACCGAGGGTCATACATACAATCGTGCGACAGCCGCGCCCGGCGCCCATCCACATCTCGCCAATCGCGGCGGCATTAGCGTCGTTCTCGAGGACGATGGGCCAGCCCAGTTCAGTTTCCAACGCGGCCTTGAGCGGAAAGTTGTCCAGGCAACGGAGATTTGGAACCTGTATTACTACTTCATTGTTTGAATCGACTGTCCCGGGAACGACAACCGACGCCGCCAGAATCGCCCTCTCGTTGGTCCTGCTTCGTGTTTCACACTCACGAGCGGTAACGACTAAGGCGCGTACGATCTCGTCGGGGGTTTTCGCAGTGCTCGGGGTATCGTGTCGAACGCGAAAATGTATTTTGCCCCTTTCGTCGATGCTCGCCGCACGGAGATTGGTGCCGCCAAGATCAAAGGCGCAAACCAGGGAAGGCACGGCAGGTGACACTTCATCAGTCATGAGTTGTCCAAACCAGGATCGCGGCGGGCCAGGCCGTTCGGTTCAGGTTTCAGATTCCGGACGCACATTTACGATCAGCAAAGGGTAGTTGTCCTCAGGAATCGCAGCGATTTCAAGGCATGAAGGTGATTCTGTCAAGCTCATAATCCGCGCGACCGTAAACCTGGTTCGCCGCTTCGCAAAATATCAATTCAACGATACCATCCGTTGGCTACAGCAGAGTAACCGCTAATCACGGGCCGCGAACTACTAACCATGAAAATACTCGGCGGCATTTTTGGAGTCCTCCTAATACTGGTAATTCTCTGGGACGCGTTTGAGACGGTTATTCTCCCGCGCCGCGTCACCAGACGCATTGGTCTGACCAGTCTTTTTTACAGCTCAATCTGGGTGCCATGGTCAACCGTAGTCCGGCAAATAACCGGGAGGCGCCGGCGGGAAAAGTATCTTGGCCTTTTCGGGCCGCTGTCACTATTAATACTGCTGGTTATTTGGGTTTCCGGGCTAATCCTTGGCTACGCGCTCCTGTTCTGGGCGGGAAACGCAAGGCTACAAACGACGTCGGAGAGCGTGAACTTTTGGACCTATGTTTATCTGAGTGGCACCACCTTCTTCACACTCGGCTATGGTGACATCACTCCCTTGTTCCCACTCGGGCGAACCCTGGCGGTTATCGAAGCCGCAAACGGCTTTGGTCTGTTAGCCATTGTCATCAGCTACCTGCCAATTTTGTACCAGGCGTTTTCGCGTCGCGAAGCCAGCATTTCTCTGCTCGATGCCCGCGCCGGTTCGCCATCCAGCGCCGTCGAATTGCTAAGGCGGCATCGAGCTGAAGATACCTTCGACGACCTTAACCGTTTGCTAAGCGAGTGGGAGCGTTGGTCCGCGGAATTGCTGGAAAGCCATCTCTCCTATCCTGTGCTCTGCTATTTTCGTTCGCAGCACGACAATCAATCGTGGATCGGAGCGTTGACCACAGTCCTCGACACATGCGCCCTGGTAATGGTTGGGGTTGACCACGCGCCGGGGTGGCAGGCGCGAATGACCTTCGCGATGGCCCGGCATGCGGTCGTTGATATTGCCCAGGTCTTTAAAACCAAGCCCAGCAATGTTGAGTGCTGCGACACTCGACTGTCGTCCGCGGATCTGACCCGGATGCGCCGAATCCTGGAAGAGAATGGAATTCAAATGAGTGATGGTCCGGAAACTGAGCAGCGTTTGCTGGAGCTGCGGTTGATGTACGAGCCCTACGTAGCTGCTCTCTCGGACTGGTTGATGATGCCACTGCCACCGTGGATTTTACCCCCGGACGCGATTGATAACTGGAAGACCAGCGCGTGGGGAAGGATCCAATGAAGCGGAGAGAGCGAGACGGGGAGATGGGGGGACTAGTTGATAAGGAAGTTCCCCCCGTCGCCCCGTCTCCCCATCTCAGGTTCTTCCTCGGCTACTTAGGTATCGCAATCATCCTGGTTAGCGAGGTTCTTCTGTTCTCCGGGAACCAATTTGTCGGCGGGTGGTTCACGCCTATTGTTTGGACCGGCTACATCCTGTTCGTCGACGCGCTGGTATTCAAAGTGAAGGGACGCTCGTTACTCGTCAACGATCGCGTTGAGCTTTTAGTAATCGTCACTATCTCCATTGCCTGCTGGTGGCTCTTCGAGTTCTACAACGCGCCTCGCTTCTGGCGGTCCAATCTCGAGTTGTGGTGGCACTATCACAACCTGACATCAAATCCGTTCATGCGCCGAGTAGGATACGACTGGGCCTTTGCGACAATCTTTCCGGCCCTGTTTGAAACGGCGGAGCTATTTCAAGCGATAATATTCGCCAGACGCGGGCCGGCAGTTTCAATTCGTCTCTCAAAACCAGTCCTGTACTCGTTGATTGTCTTCGGCGCGGCTGGGGCGTTGTTGCCGCTGGTGGTGATATCTGGTTGGTTTGCGCCTCTGGTTTGGTTGTCATTCATCTTTCTGCTCGACCCCATTAATCACTTGCGCGGCCAGCCCTCCATTGCCGGCGATCTCGCCGAGGGAAGATGGACCAGATTGTTATCGCTGCTCGCCGGCGGAGCAGTTTGCGGCCTGCTCTGGGAGTTTTGGAATTACTGGGCGCTTTCGAAATGGACCTACACTGTTCCCTACTTCGGAAATGTGAAACTTTTTGAGATGCCGCTGCCCGGGTATCTTGGCTTTCCTCCTTTCGCAGTCGAGTGCTGGGCCATGTACGTGTTTCTTCGCTCCTTCCTTGCTTCGCGCGAGCGCGATCCATTGCCACAACGATCAGGAATCTGGTTTAGCAGCGGCGACGTTAAGGCCCTGCGCAACTCGTAGAGCGCTGCTTATTCATCGCCCGCTATTTACTGGTCGCGACATTCACAAAGCGTGCCAATCTTTGTTGACAGTGAATTGGTCAGTGCATAGAATACGCGCCACTCAAGGAGGAACGTCAGAGTGGAAATAAAACTTCGCATTAACAGAAAGAGTCCACAATCGCTAACGAAGCAGATCACGGATCAGTTGAATGACTTGATCGACCGGGGAGTCATGACGGCGGGTAGTCTGGTGCCGAGCGAACGCGCCCTGGCAAACACGCTGGGTGTGGCCCGTAACGTCGTGCGCGGCAGCTACGAGTATCTTTCGCGTGGCGGCAAACTTGACAGTGCAGGCCGCCAGGGCAGGCGGGTGCGCGCGAAAACCTCCCGAAGTAAGGCGGGAGGATCGGCCGCAGCAAAGAAAGCCAAGTCAAAGCGCGCAGCCGCGCGCAAGAAATCCGCAGCGGGCCCCGCGGCCAGGAAGCGCTAGAGTAATTCCCCGGCAAACCCCCGGCAAACAACGTCCACGTGACTAGCTAATCTGTCGCTTGCCGAGCAGCTTAACTAACTGAAGCTGCTTCGTCGCCAAGCTGCAGAATCTCTCTGCGTATCGCGTTGCGCTCAGCCAGCAAGCGAACAAAGAAACGGCGTCGCATGACAAAGAGCGCTACCGCTAATACCCCTCCCGCGAATCGATCCAACTCCTCGAAAAAGCGAATGGCGACATAGCCACAAAGCGGCGCCAGGATCATGGCCGGGACTGCAAATTGCCAGGAAGTAAACCTCCAAAGCAGCAACCCGAGAACAATCCAGGTCAAGGGAAAAAGGAGCATCGCCGAGATGATCTTGATGGTGGAGATGACGTCCTCTGCATTCCGCGCCAACCTTCGCGACATGTAATCTCCAAAATAGTAAGCGGGATAATGAACTGCAATGCCGAATAGCGCAAAAGGCAGCAACAGCAGAAAAACTATCGTGCGCTTGAACAGATGCGCGATTATCCCGACTGCCGAAGATGGAGGCGATAGCGAACGCGGGTCCAGGCCAGCCTGTTCCAGCTCCTGCTCAAAACGCGCGATGCGTGCTTCCAGGGCCGCCATGCGTTGGGGGGCCTGGGCCTGATGAAACGCATACCCGTCGAGGAACTGCCGGCGCATTTGCAACTCGCGGGCAAGGCTCCGTTCATCCTTCTTTTCCCCGTCGTCCGAGAAAAACATTCTTTCCGCTTTTTCGATCAAAGCGAGGGCTTCCTTGTGCTCAGCTTCCAGAATTACGTCGCGCAGCGCGCGCTCAATACGATCCGAGAGCACGCGTGCAGCTCCACGCGGCGGATTGCCGGCGCTGTCCAAGTGTACCGGCTCGACGTCAATTGGTTGGCCAAAGTAAAGGAGCGCTGCGCTGCGAAACCTTGTCTTCGCCGTGTAGAAGAGACCCGCGGGCACAATTTTCAGATTGAGCGAATCAACACCAGAAACGGTTCCCAACGCAATACGCGCCGCACCCGTCTTCAGCGGTTTCAAACGCGGCTCATCATGCGACACTCCTTCCGGACAAATGCCAAGAGTGCCCCCGCGGCTCAGTAGTTTTCGCGCCAGCACAAACGTTTCCCTGTTCTTCGAAATGTCCTCTCCTTCATCCTGACTGCGGTAAACCGGCAAGGAGTCCAAAGCGCGCACCAGAAATCCAAGCACTGGCATGCGAAACAGCGGCGCCTTTGCGAGGAACGAAACGCGACGTGGCGCAAGACAAAGAAGGAATACCGGATCGACGAGGGCGTTGGGATGATTCAGGACAAAGATTACCGGACTATCCCGTGGCACATGTTCGAGCCCGGCCACTTCGATGCGGCGAAAATAAATGCGCAGCGCAAAACGCAACAGCACGCAGATGACCCGCCTGATCACAGGTTCCTCCTCCCCGTTGTTGCTAGTCTTTCAAAAGAGGCCGCTGACGCGCAACTATTTGTAGGGTCGCGAAAGAGGTCAGTGATGGGTTAAGGATTCCCACAGATCGGGAGTCAACACAATGCGACCCCGAAGGAGTCCGATCATTGGGCTGCTTCAGGGTCGTGATTTGTACGAAGCCTTCCAGTCGGGCTTCTTCAAGTTCCTATGCTTACGTCAACTCTTCCACGCAGGTCCAGCCTTTACTGGTCCAGCTGAAAATCTTCCTCAGCTCCCCTTCTCTTGTTTACCCGCTTCATTTTCCGGGGCGCGGTTGGCTCCGTGGGTTCGATTGTCTTTGACGGCGCAGTTGTCTCCGCCGGCTTTGTCCCTTGCAATGTTGTTGTCGTTGCGTTCGTCTTCACTTTTTTTGTCTCTGGTACATCGATCAGCATCCAGGTATAAGGAAGCCGATTGATGATCGCGACATAACTCTGCGCCCCGTATTTGTCCGAGCCTCCCGGGACCAGAAACAACTGGAAAGTTCCGAGAGCCGGGTGCTCGACGCGGTAAGTGCCCTGTGATAAAGCAACGCTGCCGCCCACAAAGACCAGGGAAAAACATTCACCGCCGGCGGGTGTCCCTTTAACTTTCGGCATCGTGTCGTCGACCTGAACCAGCATCACATCCACGCTCGAATATCCGGTGTAAAGGCGAAAGATAGAATTTAGGTATGATGAGAAGGCTGACTTTGAGTAAGATGCCAGCAGATCCGATGGGTTCTGACTGGTGGGGCGATCGCCCGGAACGCCTGTCCCTCTCTTGCGAGTTTGTTGGCCGGACACGAGCAGCGCACTCTTCAGGGGAACGGCTGCGGATAAAGCAACCAGCGTCCCTGCCCTTAAGAACTTTCTGCGTGTAATAGACATCTACTCTCCTCAAATATATGTTTATTCAAAATCGGCAAGCGGAGGCCGGTCCTGACCGGGCGAGGTAAAAGCCGCATAATTCAAATTGTCGGCGCCCAGTGTATTGTTTTTTCAAAAACTTTTCAACACTTTTTCAATACTTCGAAATCCAGGCTTGTGGGTTCAATTGAAGGTTTATAACACAAAACGTCAGTTTACGCAGGAGCCGGCACTTTAGCGTTCCAGTAAAAACCAACTATCAGCCCAACGCCAATCTGCGGGTCCTCGAGAAGCTTGCGATAATCGGAATTCTCCGCCCGGTGTTCCAGAAGAAGCTGAAGCTTCCTAAATCTTAGAAAAGCCCAAACTCGCAAACAATCCTTAAAAGAGGGTTGTATTCTCAATCCGGAAGCGACGGACCTTCCCGGCCATCTCTATTAGCACAGGGGAAAAACGCCGAAACCGTGCTCAATTTCGCACGCGAGCAAGCCGGCAAACTCCGGAAGCTTTTGGCGCTCAAGCGTCTGAACGAATTGACCTGAACCGCGCTACAATCGTTTCCCAAACGATCTTAGTCAGCATTTGCGCTATCAGAGGACCGCATTGTCTGATGGAAACTAACGACGCTCACCGGTTTTACGACCGGCTGGGCTTCGTGGTCAGCGAAGACTTCGGAGCCTACAAGCACATGGAGTGGCGGCCTCACGCCGGGTGAACAGCAGGAAGCGCTATTTGAAATAATTAAAGACAGCCTCGTATTGAAAACCTTTTTCGTCGCCGGCAATGGGGACGAGGAAAACATCAAACTTTCCCATCAGAGCGTGTTCCAGTTGGTAGAGGTGCTGTGGCAGACGGAGATCCGCCGGGCCGGCAAAGAAAACTGAGAATCGTTCCATACCGCTCCGCTCGTTTGGCGTGCCGGGATAGCCTTTGACTTCGACCAACTTCAATTCAACCGGCTCCATTGAATCGAGCTTGACGCGAAAGCTGGTGTTGAGAGTTTGGAAAATTCCTTCTCGGTAAGACGCGAGGGCATCACGCTCTCCTTCAAATGGACTGAAACAGCTCAAGTGAGACGCTTGCCTGAACTCGGACAAAAAGCCCGCACTGCAGATGAATGGCTACAAGCAAACGCGTTACGCGTCCGCGCGCCATTCCATCTGGTAGTGCGATCCGGTCTCACCAATCTTCACAACTCCAAGTCTTTCAAACAGGCTAAGCGCGGCGCTTGATCTGATCACCTGGGTGCGAAAGGGCTGGCCCAACCGTGCTGCTTCTGTCAACAGCTCTCTAATCAGATAAGTTCCAATGCCGGAGTTTCGATATTGCCGCAGCAAGGCGACATCAACTACTCGAATCTCCTGGTCATTTCTTTCGACAACGATTCTGCCGATTGGCTGAGTATCGAGCATGATGATGCGATCTTCACCCTGCGGATAATTAGCTTTCAAGAAGCGCTGCTGCGCTGCGTACTGCGTCTCTAAAAAGTTTCGGACCCGTTCCGAATCCCAACCCATTTCGGTCAGATCGTCACCGCGGCTGCTCAGATAGACTTCGAATAGAAAACCTTCGTCATCCGCAAGGGTCTCGCGCTGAGTCAGGTCTTTGATATCCCAGTTCACCAGGGCCTCGCTCCCATCATCCACAGATTTCACAGATCCCGAGGAAGTTTAACCCCAATCGGTGGAATCAGCGTAATCCGTGGATAACCGTCTTCCGCGTGCGCGGAAAATCATTTGGTGCAATAATGACCGCGCTTTTCCCAGGACATTACTGAAACTAACTCCAAGAGGATTCCTATGAAGCGCTTTGTCGTGTCCACTTTTATCTTCATGATTGCGCTCGCCTCGGTTGCGTTGGCGCAAGACAGTCGCCAGTTCACCATTAACGACTTGCTGAAGGTTCGCCGCGTCGGCGACCCGCGGATTTCTCCGGACGGCCAACGAGTGGCCTTTACGATTGGCGATGTAAACTTCGACGCCAATAGAATCGTTACCCACATCTATCTTATGCCGCTTGATGGCGGCGCCATGAAACAAGTTACGAGCGGCGATCGCTCAGCTTCCTCCCCCCGCTGGTCGCCGGACGGAAAGAAACTCGCGTACACCACCGGTGGCCAAATCTGGGTGATGGAAAGCGACGGCGACAACAAAACTCAGGTCACCAAAATTTCCACCAGTGCGGCAGGACCAGTATGGTCCCCCGACGGTAAATGGATTGCTTTTACGTCTGATGTCCATCCGGATTGCAGCGATGACGATTGCAACAGGAAAAAGGACGAACAAGCCGACAAGAGCGAAGTTAAAGCCCACATCACGGAACGGCTCCTTTTCCGCCACTGGAACGAATGGCGCGACGTCAAGCGCACGCATGTCTTTGTCATTTCCAGCAAAGGCGGCACGGCGAAGGATCTAACCCCCGGAGATTTTGATTCTCCGCCTTACGCCGCGGCAACCGGAGTTGACTATGCATTCTCGCCTGACTCCAGAGAGCTCACCTACGTTCACAACCCGGACAAAGTCGAAGCGATCTCTACCAACAGCGACATCTACGTCACGCCAGTGACCGGCGGACCGGCAAGAAACATTACCGCGAAAAACCGTGGTTACGACGTTGGTCCAATCTACACGCCGGATGGCAAGTCTATTATCTACCGCTCGCAAGCGACGGAAGGTTTCGAGGCCGATCGCTGGCGCCTGATGCTTTACAACCGCGCTACCGGAAGCAGCGTGGAACTGACCAAAGGCTTCGACCTGCAAGTTGAAGAGCTGGCCCTATCGCCCGACAGCAATTCTATTTACTTCACTGCGGGCGAAAGGGGCCGCCAACCTGTCTACAAAATTCCCGCGTCTGGAGGCGTGCCAAAGAAAATAGTAGGAGACGTTTTCGCCACTAGCCTGCAGATAACACCAGACGGAAGGTCTCTGGTTTTCGTGAATAGCTCGATGGCAATGCCCGCCGAGGTTTATCGCGCCAATGCGGACGGCAATGGTTTGACGGCGCTAACGAGCGCGAACCGCGATCTAATGGCCCGCTTCGGTTTGAAGAAAGCCGAGGAAGTCGAATGGATCGGCGCGCTGGGCAAAAAGATTCATGGGTTTGTCGTCAAGCCGACGAACTTCGACGCCAGCAAGAAATATCCCCTTGTCGTCCTCATTCATGGCGGTCCGCAAAGCGCCTGGAACGACAACTGGGGGTATCGTTGGAACCCGCAGGTCTTCGCGAATGACGGCTACATTGTTTTTGCTCCGAACCCCCGCGGGTCGACGGGCTACGGGCAGCAGTTTGTAAATGAGATAAGCGGCGACTGGGGTGGCAAAGCCTATACCGACATCATGAATGGTGTCGCAGACGTTCTTCGTAGAAACTCGTTCATCGATAGAAATCGCATGGGGGCCGCCGGCGCAAGCTATGGCGGTTACATGATCAATTGGATAGAGGGCCACAACAACGATCCTCGTTTCCGATTCAAAGTGCTCGTTTCACACGACGGCGTCTACAATCTCGAGAGCATGTACGGTGCGACCGAGGAGCTTTGGTTCACCAATTGGGAATTCAAAGGAACTCCATGGACCAATCCCGCGATGTATCAACGCTGGTCGCCGAGCAACTTCGTCAAGAACTTCAAGACTCCGATACTCATCATTCATAGTGAGCTCGATTACCGGGTGCCTTTTGGGGAAGGCCTGCAATTGTTCACCGCGGCCCAGCGCCTGGGTATCGACTCAAAACTCCTGGTCTTCCCTGATGAGGGCCACTGGGTGCTCAAGCCGCAGAACTCGGAACTGTGGTACCACACCGTGCTGGGGTGGCTGGATAAATACTTGAAGTAACGCGGCGCAGACTTCAGTCTGTTTAATCAAACGTGCGCTTAACCACAAAGGCACCAGGACATGAAACAAGATAGGGATCGCCAATTGTCCTGGTGTCCCTTTGTGATCGGCTTATTCACTCCCAGCGAGAATGGAGGGACACCATGCCAGGTTGGGCCAAGGCATTAATTATCATCGCGGTAGTAATGGTACTGCTGGTAGTTGGAGTTGTTGCCGCTGGAGTCTTCTGGTGGTCACGTAACAAGGATTCGCTTATTGCCAGGGGCAAGCAGGTGGTCGCGGAAGGCAAAGACTTTGGCCATAAGAGCGACAACCAGGGTTGCGTGGACGAATCGATCTCCCGTTACAAAAAAGAGCCCGGCTTCTCCAGTTCAATAGCTACCAGTCTCTTCATGCAGACCTGCCTGCAAAACAGCCGGCCGACCCCGGGCTTTTGTGATGAGGTGCCAAGGGAAACCGAGTTTATGAAGAGCGCCCGGTGGCGTGTGGACCAGTGTCAACGCGTCGATCTTTCCCGAGACAACTACTGCCAGCAACTCTTCTCGCCGGTGCAGAAATTCTGTGAAGGACGGACGGGATCGGGTAGCGAAGACAACTCCAACAGTCCTTAGAATTTCAGCCGCGGATCAACGCAGATCTTCGCGGATAAGAGACTGAGTTTTTGTGCCTGGTCTCATCTGCGTAATTCCGCGTTTATCCGCGGCTTCATTTCTTCGTATTGATGAACGTCGATCGCCTTTCCCTTCCCCAACGACCCAGCGGTTTGCCGCTCATGCATCAGCACTGGGGCAAGCTACTCTTTCTGCACTGGCGTATTGAAGAAGAGCTATTGCGCCCTCTGATCCCTGCCACGCTGGAGATTGATACTTTCGACGGCTCCGCCTGGATCGCCGCTACACCCTTCACCATGTGGGGCATCAGGGCGTCTTTTCTGCCGCCGATTCCGGGCGCCAGAGCGTTTCATGAATTGAACGTGCGAACTTACGTTCACCTGGATGGGGTGCCCGGCGTCTGGTTCTTTTCACTCGATGCGGCGAACGCGCTGGCTGTTTGGGGTGCGCGGAACTTCTATCACCTGCCGTACTTCAAAGCGGAGATGAGTTTGGAGCAAAAGGGAAAGATTATTGAATACTCATCGAAGCGAATGAATTCGCCGGCGGAGTTTCATGCCACGTGGGTCATCGGCGAGTCGTTGCCACAGTCACAGCCGGGAACTTTGCAGTTTTTTCTAACCGAGCGTTACTGCCTTTACACGTCCCATCGCGGTGAGCTCTACCGCGCGCGAATTTTTCATTCGCCCTGGTCACTACAAACTGCGATGCTCTCGGGGTTTGATTCATCAATGATTGAATCGCATGGACTGCCTACCCCGCGCGGCGAGCCACTGCTGCATTATTCAGAAGAGATTGCCGTCGATATCTGGCCACTGAAGAAGGGCTTTAACTTGAACATGGAGCGTGCCCGCTGAAATAGCCGCAGTCAGGAAGGGGGCATGCCCCCGCTCTTTCCTGATTCTCTAAGCCGGCAAAGAGCTGAAGGCAATGATGAAAAGCGGGGGCATGCCCCCTTCCTGACTGCAGGTTTTCTCAGTTGAATCAGGCGGCGAAGCCGCGGCGATCACTTCACTCTGCTCGCTCGAGCGGTGGCAAGACAGCATTAAAGTCCTCCGCGAAACGCTTCGCGTAACCCTCGAGCAACTCGGTAACTCGTGCCAGTTTTGGCGCCTTCACAATCAATCCCGCATGATGCCGTTTCTTCACGCGATACACGACCTCGGAATCGTCATATGCGGAAGTGTCAGGCTGTTCCTGCCGCGCCAGCGAAAGTACGATGCCGGCGTGATGCTTACGAGGCAGGCGCCCGCCTTTATCGCCGGATGTTTCGTGCCGGCCACCCACTTCCATCCGCGCCCATTCGCGCCAGAGATTGATGCCGGAAGCGGCTTCGAGTACGTCGGCGATATAAGCGCCACCCACGCGCGCGGCAATTTCCAAAAAATAAAAACGTCCATTCGCGTTACTCTTGATGAATTCAGCGTGCGCAGCACCTGTGTCCAAACCGAGCACCTTGATTAGTTTGCGGTTGGCCTCGAGCAATTGCTTTTGATCGTCCGAGCCGTACTCGACGGTGTGCGAGATATAGGCGCCGCCAAGGTGGGCCACTTCCATGGGCGGCCGGCCATAACGATTAACTCCGGCGAAACGGACCTTGCCATCTTCAACGACCGAATCAACATGAAACACTTCCCCGGGAATAAACTGCGCCAGCAAGTGGTAAGAGGCTCTTTCGCGCAATATCGGGCGAGCGTTCATTTCCTGCACCATGTTCCAGACTTCTTCCGGGGTCTCCACTTTACGAATCCCAATGGCCGAAACGTCTGAACGAGGCTTGATGATCCAGGGCGGCGGGACCCAATTCATGAATTCAGTTATTTCGTCCGGGTTGATCAGGGGCACAAACTCGGGTGCACCAATTCGGGCTGCTCTCGCGCCCAGCGCCATCACCAGCTTGTCGCGAAAAGCCGTTGCGACGGCGCTGGTCATCCCGGGCAAGCGGAAATGCTCTCGCAACAGCGCCGCCGTAATCACATCAAATTCTTCCAGCGCCACGACGCGATCCAGCTTCGCCTGGCGCGAAAGATGGGCGGCAAGATCGATAAAGAGTTCAGGCGGCGCGTCGTTAGGCACCGCAACTAGATCGTCCAGGCTTTCGCGAGGCCAATCTTCGTGCAGCATCTTTTCTTTGGTGACCAAAGTGACACGGCTTCCCTGCGCTTTGCACTCACGAAGGAAATCACCGCCCTTGAAGTACGTGGCCAGGCAAAGGATGTTGAGCGATTTTGACTGTGATTCCGGCACGGATCCCTCTGCTGGACTTGTCATTGGCACCCCGGATTTCCAGCGACTATAAACCTTTTGCAGATGCGCGGTCACCTGATAAGGTATGCCGTTCGAAGTGGCACAGACTTCAGTCTGTGGAATCTCCCAAATCAATCACAGACTGAAGTCTGTGCCACCTGAAACAAATGATCTTCCGCGGCCCATACCCTGAAATAAATATTCCCGATGTTCCACTGACTGAGTTTGTCCTGGAACACGCGGACGACGTGCGCGATAAGCCGGCACTGATCGAAGGCCCAACCGGCCGGGCCATCACTTATGCGCAGCTTGCAGAATCGATACGACGGGTAGCCGCAAGTTTGGCGAGGCGTGGCTTGGCAAAGGGCGATGTCTTTGGCATTCTCAGTCCCAACAATCCCGAATACGCAATCGCGTTTCATGCCGTAGCCACGCTGGGCGGAATCAACACTACAGTCAATCCGCTTTACACTGCGGAAGAAATCGCACACCAGCTCAACGACGCCGGGGCAAAATTCCTGGTCACCATTCCCGAGTTCGCAGACAAGGCGCGCGCCGCGGCTAAGAAAGCAAACGTCCAGGAGCTTTTTGTTTTCGGAGAAGTCGAAGGCGCTACGCCTTTCGCGTGTTTACTGGAAAGCAATAGCGAACCTCCCGAAGTAAAGATCAATCCTCGCGAGGATCTGGTCGCGCTGCCATATTCGAGCGGCACCACCGGGCTACCGAAGGGTGTCATGCTCACCCACCACAACCTGGTCTCGAATCTTTGTCAGATGGAGGGCCTGGATTATTTCCATCGCGACGACCGGTTAATTGCCGTCCTGCCGTTGTTTCATATCTACGGCCTGGTTGTGATCCTGAACATGGGCCTGCGCCAGGGCGCAACCATTGTCATGATGCCGCGCTTTGATCTCGGGCAGTTCCTGCAAATCCTGGAGAAGTACAGCATCACATTGGCTCATCTGGTCCCGCCTATCGTATTGGGCCTGGCCAAGTGTTCGGAGGTTGATAGCTACGACCTCTCCAAACTTAAAACGATTTTCTCCGGCGCTGCCCCATTGGGAGAATCAATTTCGCGCGCCTGCATGGAGCGCCTTGGCGTTGGTCTACGCCAGGGCTATGGCATGACGGAAACCAGTCCGGTAACCCACAGCACACCTGGCGGGGACGCCAGGGTCAAACTCGGATCAGTTGGCCCGCCCGCGCCCAACACTGAAAGCAAAGTCGTGAATCCGGAAACCGGAGTCGAGCTGGGTGCAAATGAGGAAGGCGAGATCTGTGTTCGCGGTCCGCAGATTATGAAAGGTTACCTCAATAAGCCCGACGCAACCGCGCATACGATTGACGCCGAGAACTGGCTGCACACGGGCGACATCGGTTACGCGGATGAGGAGGGACATTTCTTCATCGTCGATCGCGTCAAGGAACTAATTAAATATAAAGGATTTCAAGTCGCGCCAGCAGAACTGGAAGGTTTGCTGCTTTCGCATCCGGCGATTGCTGATGCCGCCGTAATTCCCTTGCCCGATGAAGAAGCCGGCGAACTACCGAAGGCATTCATCGTGCTCAAAGGCGAAGCTACCGCTGAAGAGATCATGGACTTTGTCGAGGGGCACGTGGCGCCGCATAAGAGGATTCGTGAAGTGGAGTTTATCCATAAAATCCCCAGATCAGCTGCAGGAAAGATCCTCCGTCGCGTCCTTGTGCAAGCTGAACGTGTAAAGGAAAAACAGAAAGGAGCGTAATCAATGCAATTCAACCGGCCCCCAACTCTGTCGCTGCGTCTATCGCTGACCGTGTCGCTCGCATTCCTCATGTTTGTTGCCGGCTTGCCTGCCGCTTCAGCACAGTCGGCCGCAGACTGGGAGACGCTAAGTCCTGCCGAAGAATTCACAGTTCTCATGCCCGCGGGCTCTACGAACGAGGCGGGTGAGTACTCGTATCATCAGCGGATTCTTAAGACTCATCTTTTCCTCTCGACTTCAAAGAGCGGACCCGTTATGGCAGTCGTCACGATGATCGGAATCAAGTCCAACCTGGCGCTCTATTCCGAGGCGCAGCGCCTGAACTCTTACGTCGATGCTTTCAAAAGTTGGTTTCCGCAAAAGATACGCGGGAAAGATGCCATCGGTAAATTGATCGTAGCCGGTGATAAGACACTGAACGGGCATTCCGGTCGGGAATACCGCTTGACGATCGCCGACCTCAACGGGATAGCGCAGGTCTTTGTCACCAGAAAACGCTTCTACGCGATCGTTGCATTGAACACAAAGAAAGACGATGCGTTGCAGGAAAAATTTCTGGGCTCGTTCGTGCTGCCGGAGAAGAGTGCAGAAGCGCAGGCAAACGTCGCCGCCAAACCTGAAAACCAGGAAGCGCCGGCGACGCCCGCTGATCCCCATCCTTCGCCAGCTAAGGCTGGAGATCGGGTGAAGCCGGATGCCGGTACAGGCGATACCGCCCCAAGGCCGGTGGAAATCACCGGCTCCGACTCGCAATCTTCGAAGAAGGCCCCCATCTCCGGAGGTGTTCTAAACGGCAAAGCGCTCAGCTTGCCGGCTCCTGAATACCCCTCGATTGCACGAAGCGCCAAAGCCTCGGGGACGGTAACGGTAAAAGTCACGATTGATGAATACGGAAATGTTGCTGAGGCCAACGCTGTGTCTGGTCACCCGCTGCTTCGAGCGGCCGCGGAAGCTGCGGCCCGCGAGGCGAAGTTTTCGCCAACCCTCTTGATGGGCGAACCTATGAAGGTGGTCGGCGTGCTCACCTACAACTTCGTCGCCCAATAGCCTCGTGATGCTGTTTAGAAGCGGGCTACCGCCCGCTTGGTCGGGCATTAGCCCGACTCTAAACAAATACGAGGTTGGCAATAGACTTCAAGTCGCTGATGCTTTAGCCATAATAAATAAACACAATCCAAAGCGCCGTCGCCGCTTCGCTCTGCCGGCGCACTCCAAGGTGCCGGTTCTAACTTGACGCTCCAATCCACACAGACTATCTTCGCTCGCGATTAATTATCCTTTGACGGAGTGCGATCGATGTCCGCCCAGTTTGTTATGACTTCGCCGGCATGGGCCATCCCCGACTATCTGGAGATCAAAAACGGACGGCTGACAATCAGCGGCGTCGACGCAGTCTCTTTGATTGAACAGTACGATTCGCCACTCTTCGTTTTTTCCGAGCCGCGCATTCGCGCAAACATCGCCCGCCTTCAGCACGCCGCCGAAGCGGTGGAACGCCCGATCAAGTTCTGTTACGCCTCCAAAGCCAACTCCAACATGGCAGTGCTCAAAGCCGTGCGCGATGCCGGAATCGACATCGAAGTAAACAGCGGCGGCGAGTTCTTCAAAGCCTTGCGCATCGGCTTTCGCCCGGACCAGATAATCTTCAACGGCACCAGCAAGTCCGACGAGGAAATCGACGATGCAGTGCGCGCGGGCATCTACTCAATCAACGTTGACTCGATTTATGAAATCGAGATGGTTGAAGAGTCTGTGCGTCGTCTGCGCCGCCAGGATGCGAATATTCCGGCCGCCAGAATCGCTTTGCGTCTGGTGCCGGAGATTGGCACGCGCTCGCATCTCGGTTTGCAAACGGCTTTGCTGACGTCGAAGTTCGGCATCTCGTCTTCTGACGTGCTTCCTGCTTTTCGCCGGAGCTTGCAAAACCCGGATCTGGTCCACGTTTGCGGGATACATATTCACGTCGGCTCGCAGACGCCAGATGTCGAGCCGTTCGCCGCTGCTTTTAAGAGCATGTGGGAACATCTCGTAACCATCCAACGGGAGACGGGCCATACGCTGGAACACATCAACCTGGGCGGAGGCATTCCGGTCAACTACCTGCGTGACCCTTCGCAAGCCGATCAACTTCCCGAGCACGAAAGAGAAATGCTGGGAGCCGATCTGGAACCCTCTGCGGTGCTTAGCGAAGCTCTTCGCATCGCGCGGGCATCAGCGCGCGAAGTTGAAGCTGAACACCTGCTGGACCAGATAACGATTCTGTTGGAACCGGGCCGAAGCGTTATTGCCGACGCCGGCACTTTGCTCACGACCGTGCGAAACATCAAGAGTCGTCCGGAAACAGGCGACGTATGGCTGTTGACTGACGCGGGTTATAACCTCCTGCTCTCGATGAACAATTACAAGTGGTACTACCACCTGATCTCGGCCAGTTGCGCCGCCAGTCCGCACGACGCCGAATACAAAGTGGCAGGGCCTTTGTGCGATTCGGGGGATGTGTATTTCGACATTGAACGCGAAGGGCGATTACCGGATTACCGCCGGCTGCCGCGTGATGTGAAGCCTGGTGAGGTGCTGGCGCTGCTTAATGCCGGGGCCTATTCATTGGCGCAGATGTTTCCCTACAATGGGCGGCCGCTGCCGGCAGCCGTGATGGTGCGGGCAGGTGATAGAGCCGACCTGATTCGCAAACGGGATACCTACGAAGACCTGCTGCATGGGGATATATGGTAATGCGCAAATTGCAAAGCACGCGCGCCATTGCCCGCCGGGACTTCCTGAAGACCGCGGGAGTTGCGGCCATAGGAATCCCGCTTTTATCCGGCCCATTTGTTCAGCGCCGAGCTTACTCGTGCATTATCATTGGCGCCGGTCTTTCGGGGTTGGCTGCGGCGCACGCGCTCAAGCAAGCCGGTTGGGACGTGACAATTTTGGAAGCCAGAGAGCGAGTGGGAGGCCGCGTCCTTTCCTTCAGTTTCAAAGAGAGTCCGGGTCTTGTTTGCGAGCAGGGTGGTGAATGGGTGGGTGAAAGTCACGAGCGCATGAAAGCACTCTGTCACGATTTTGGAATTCCACTGAAGGATCATCGTTTTCAAGCCTCGCTGATGCGTGACGGCACAGTCAAACGGCCGGGCCAGTGGGACTTCTCGCCGCAGGCGAAACAAAGCTTCGAAACGTTCCGGAAGAAGTATCACAGTTACACTGATAGAGACCGCTGGAGGCTGGACCAGTATGACTGGTGGACCTGGCTCGAAGAGATTGGCTTCAGCGAAGACGACCTTCTCCTGCGCGACCTGCAGGACAGCACTGATTTCGGCGAAACGATTCGAATGGTTTCCGCCTATGCCGCGGCGGCAGAGTATTTTGAATCCAGCCCCGCCAACGAAATGGATTACAAGATGGAAGGCGGCAACTCGCGACTGGTCCAGGCGCTGGCCGCGCGGATAGGACAATCCGCCATCCATACGGGCCTTGCTGTTCGGAAGATCATCCAACGAGGCGGGCGAGTAAACGTAACCGCGGGCGGCAGGGATTTCTCAGCGGATGCGTGCGTCTGCACAGTGCCCGCTCGCACGCTCGATAAGATAGTTTTCGATCCGCCGCTACCAGCGGTGCAGCGAAGCGCTGTCGAAAAGCTTCAATACGCGCGCATCATCAAGAACTCGGTCCTCTTTGGCGAGCGCTTTTGGGGTCAGGAAGATTTTTCGCTCGTAAGCGATGTCACCTCGCACTATTATTTTCACAGCACAAAAGACCAGCCCGGTAAGCAGGGGATCCTTTGCAGCTACGCGATTGGTGAAAAAGCGGACGTGCTAGCCGCGCAAAACAATCAGAGACGCCGTGACATCATCACTCGCGACCTCCTGCCTTTGGACCAGCGGGCGCCAGAACTTGCGTTGAACCTTCAATCCTATGCCTGGCAGCGCGATGTTTACACGCAGGGAGCTTATGCCTTTTACCGGCCCGGGCAATGGTTTACCCTGCGTCCAGTTTTGCAACGCCCGCACGGAAAAGTCCTGTTCGCGGGCGAGCACCTGGCCGACTGGCAGGGTTTTATGGAAGGCGCAGTAGTAACCGGCGAACTAGCAGCTAAGGCTTTGGCGGGCAGAAGGCTAAGCAGACGAGCTGCTTGATCAGCCCCGCGAATTCAGTGGCGTCACAAGAGTAGTTGAATAGTCCAGGCGATGGGCGATTTAGACGAGCTCGCGGCTACGCCGCCTGATGTGCGGAAGGTCTATGACCTTCCGGCAAGTTGGAAAAATATTTCGGGGCTTCGCCCAAATCATTCCGCAGAGGGCGCAGCCCCCAATGAAATCTAACAGCCTTTTCGGAAGGTCATAGACCTTCCGCACATCAGGCGGCAAAGCCGCGAAACCCCTTTGTAACCTGTCTGCTGCGCGGACGACAGTCTAAGTACCTTTTGTACAAGCTCAGGAGAAACCAGAACATTCAACACCAGTAGTTGAACGTACCCCATGAAACTCTTTTTGGTGAGGTTCAATGCGATACCCTGATTCACCCCAACTAATCCGCGGTTTGAGTTTGATCGCCGCCATCTCGGTGGTCGTTGGCAACGTGATCGGCACAGGCGTTTTCCTGAAGGCGCGCGTGATGACCTGTAACGTCGGCACGCCCGGAAGGGTGCTGGGCGTTTACCTGGTTGCCGGTTTGCTTTCGCTCGCGGGAGCGCTCACCTACGCGGAGTTGGCCGCGATGATGCCAAAGGCCGGCGGCGAATACGTGTTCATGCGCGAAGCTTACGGCCGGCCCTGGGCGTTTCTGTTTGGCTGGATGTCGTTCTTCATTGGCAAAGCCGGTTCGCAGGCGGCGCTGGGGGTTCAGTTCGCTTTGTTCCTGAACATCATGATCGGTGGAGCGCTGGCTGGCAATTACTTTTCAACTACGCTTTGGGGCCATCCAATTCCTTTCGGAAAACTTCAACTGGTAGCGCTCTCGTCGATCATAATCGTCACCCTGATAAATTGCGCGGCAGTCAGAATCAGCGGCGGAGTCGCGTCGTTGCTTACCGGAATCAAGATTGCGCTGGTCCTGTTCATTGGCATCGGCGCATTCCTCTTCGCACGGAACGCCTCATGGTCACACTTTGCCATGGCCAACGCGGGTGGCGTCTGTGAAGGAGTCAGTGAGGCGGCCAGAGCAGGTTTTGGCGGGTTTATCGCGGCCATGCTGGGCGCGCTGTGGGCTTATGACGGCTGGAACAATGTCACGCTCGTCGCCGGGGAAGTTAAGAATCCGCAGCGCAACTTACCAATAGCGCTGATCGGCGCCACGATCTTGATCGGGGCGCTTTACCTCTTCGTCAACGCTGCATACTTTTACGTTCTATCGCCGACGGCAATTGCGAGTGTTTCCAAGGCATCGTCAGTCGCCACCGAGGTAGCGAAAACATTCCTCGGCCCACTCGCCATTAGTTTCATGGCCGCGGCTCTGCTTTCTTCCACGTTTGGCACGCTGCACACGTCAATTCTGACAGGAGCGCGAGTCCCGTACGCAATGGCGCGTGATCGCTTGTTTCCGCGGAGCTTGTCGCGCGTCTCGCCGCGGAGCCATGTCCCCACCGGCGCCCTCCTTATCCAGGCGCTCTGGGCCTGCATTCTGGTGATAGCGTTTTCATCTTCCTTCGATACTCTGACCGACTACGCGATCTTCGGCTTGTGGATCTTCTACGGACTCGTAACCGCTTCGGTCTTCATTCTGCGCCGCAAAATGCCCGACCTCGAGCGTTCTTATCGCGCCTGGGGCTATCCAGTCGTCCCCGTTCTTTTTCTGCTTGCCACAGGGTTGCTGCTGGGTACGACGCTATGGTCGGTGCGCGGGGATGCTGTTGACGGGGCCTCACTGATGGTGCACGGACACCTGCTCACGGGCTTCAAAACCATTGCTCGTAACCCTCCGCTCGCCGGCCTCGGTCTGATCCTGCTCGGCTTGCCGTTTTACTGGATCTGGTCACGTCGACCGGCGCCGCCTTTTGAAGATGACTCGCCCGATAAGGTATCGTAGTCACTACCATGTCTTCACATTTACCCGACCGACGCGTCGAGCCGCGGTTTGAAACCAAACTGAACGCCAAAGTTCTGTTCAAGGCATCGCCGCAGGCAACGCGGTTCACAATAAAGAGTCTGGGCTCCGGCCTGACGATGGTGGGCTCGACCAATAATGTCAGCGAGAACGGCGTCGGCCTGGTTATTTCCGCGCGGAACATCGACCGCTATCTTACGAGCGTCGAATACACCGTCGTGGTCGAGCTAACATTACCCGCCGGGCCGATTAGTTTTACGGTGAAGCCGGTGCGACATGAACGAGTCGCGGCAGGGAAAACCGACAACAGGTATTTCATTGCGGCGAATATTGTCCAAATAAGCGCAGAGGCCAAGGAGAGCCTTCTTTCCTTTTTGAATACTTTACGTTGAAATGCTATGGAGCTGACGCTTGCTATCACCGGAGCTTCAGGCACTGTTTACGCCTGGCGCACCCTGGTACACCTGGCGGCAAGCGGGGTCGTCGAAAGAATTAATCTGATCGCGTCGGCATCAGCGGATACAGTGGCCCGGGTAGAATTGGGATTCGCCCTTGGCGAAGCGAATGCCGGAAAGATTAATGAGTGGATAGGACTGCCGTCCGATTCGAAGATTGTCCGCCTGCACCGCCTTGATAATCTTGCGGCCACGCCGTCGTCTGGCTCCCACCCGCAGGCGGGCATGATCATCGTTCCCTGCTCAATGGGCACGCTGGGGGCGATTGCTTCCGGCGCCGGAACTAATCTGATTCATCGGGCAGCCGACGTGACATTAAAGGAAGGACGCCGGCTCATTCTGGTGCCGCGGGAAACCCCATACAACGCAATCCATTTGGAAAATATGCTGCGCCTGGCTCGGGCCGGAGCCGGCATTCTTCCCGCCAGCCCCGGCTTTTACCATCGGCCCCAAACCATCGAAGCCCTGGTCGACCATCTTTGCTTTCGCATCCTCGACCAGTTCGGCATTCCGCATTCGACCGCAACACGCTGGAAAGGTGAAGCCGGATAAAGATGCCGACGCTTACCCGGAACATTCGCACGACGCTCGAAATGATCAAGATCGAGCATACGCTGTTCGCGTTGCCGTTTGCTTTTCTGGGAGCTGTCCTTGCAGCCCGAGGCATTCCCTCCGTGCGACAGTTGCTCTGGATCGCGTTGGCCATGGTGGGCGCTCGCTCGGCGGCAATGGCTTTCAACCGGATTGCGGACCGCAACTACGATGCACGCAATCCGCGAACACAGATGCGCGCGCTTCCCACCGGCTCGTTGTCGATCGCCTTCGTCTGGGCCTTTACGATAGCTTCTGCCGGAGTGTTTCTTCTGGCCACAGCCATGTTGAACCGTCTGACCCTGGTTCTGTCGCCAATCGCCCTGGCAAGTGTGCTGCTTTACTCTTACACAAAGCGATGGACAACGTTGTCGCACATCGTTCTTGGCTGGTGCCTGTCGATTGCGCCTACCGGTGCGTGGATAGCGGTCCGGGGTGCACTCGATAGCGTTGAGCCTCTGCTCCTGTCGCTGGTTGTGCTGTTATGGACAGCAGGTTTCGATGTGCTCTATGCGTGCCAGGACTATGATTTCGATAGACGAGAGGGTTTGCATTCGATTCCGGCTAGGTTCGGGGTCGCGCCCTCGCTCTGGATTGCCCGCGCGCTGCACGCAGGAGCTTTTGCTGCGCTGCTTGCGTTATACTTTGTGACGAAGCTTGGCCCTCTCTCGCTCGCAGGCGTAATTGCCACCGGAGTTCTTCTGGTTTACCAGCACACGCTCGTGCGGGCGGATGATTTGAGCCGTTTGAACGCGGCGTTTTTTACGACTAACGCTTTCGTGAGCGTGATTCTTTTTGCGAGTTTCGGCGCCGCTATTTTGCTGGGCCACTGAGGCAACATTCCCATGTTCTTATCGCACGACAAGAAGCTGAACGATATCGAAATCAGAGTCGAAGCCGGCGAGCGTTTGACTTTCGAAGACGGCGTAGCGCTTTACGCTACGGACGATCTGAATGCGCTGGGCAAATTGGCGGATACAGTACGCCGCGGCCGTCACGGGCGCGCCACCTATTTCAACGTCAATCGTCATCTCAATCCCACGAACGTCTGCTACGTGGACTGCAAGTTTTGCGGCTTCTACCGCACTCCTCGTCAGCCCGATGCCTACACGCACAGTGTTCAGGATTCCTTGCGCGTCGCGGGTCAGGCTGTAAACGAAGGTGCAACTGAGCTACACATTACCGGCGGACTTAACACAAAACTCCCTTTCAGTTATTTCACGGATTTGCTGTCGGCGCTGAGAAGCGAATATCCGCAGCTTCACCTGAAGGCCTTCACCATGGTGGAACTGGACCACTTTGCCCATTTTTACAAGATGGCCGACGAGGACGTCATTCAGAGTTTGATGGAGTCCGGCCTCAATTCCTGTCCGGGCGGTGGCGCCGAAATCTTTCGCGAGCCCACCCGCTCAATGATCTGCGCCCATAAATGCGACGCCGATCGCTGGCTCGAACTGGCTGGCAAAGTCCACGCGGCAGGCCTCAAGACGAACGCCACAATGCTCTACGGCCATATTGAATCAATCGAAGATCGCGTCGATCACCTGATTCGACTGCGTGAACAGCAGGACAAATCGCAGGGGTTTCAGTGTTTCATCCCGCTGGCTTTTTATCCGGAGAAGACCCAATTGGCACATCTTCCTGGTCCCTCCGGCACTGATTCCCTAAAAACGATGGCGGTCTCGCGACTGATGCTCGACAACTTTGGGCACATCAAAGCTTACTGGGTGATGCTCGGCAAGCGACTGGCGCAGGTAGCGCTCCATTACGGCGCGAATGACATCGATGGCACCATTACTGAGGGCGGTGAGCTGACTGAGAGTTATTCGATAGAAGCGAACAACGAGGTGCGCATGACGCGTCCGGAGCTGATCGGACTAATTGAAGAAGCGGGCTTCGAAGCCGTTGAGCGGGACACGGTTTACAACCGCGTCGAGAGGGCTGCGACCATCGCCTGAAGATCAATCAGAGGCAGCGGCTGAAGATGCAAAACACCAGCGAGGCGCATCTGACCGCTGCATTTGTGTGTTAGTGAGATATGCCTAAAACAATTAAACCCACGGTTATCAGCGTCGCTCATTCGCCGGACTCCGATGACGCTTTCATGTTCTACGCTTTGGCGACTAACAAACTCGAGACCGGCAACATTGAATTCAAGCACGTTCTCAAAGACATTCAAACCCTGAACGAGGAAGCCAGGAAGGGCACCTACGACGTAACCGCGATTAGCTTTCACGCATACGCCTATGTCGCGGATAAGTACGCCCTACTGCCGCACGGTGCTTCGATCGGCGACAACTATGGCCCCATCCTGGTTTCGCGTGAAGAGCTGAATCCGGCGGAATTATCGGGAGCCCGGATTGCCGTGCCGGGCACGCTGACCAGTGCGTTTCTGGCCCTGCGTATTTTCAATTCGGACTTCAAATATGAGGTGGTGCCCTTCGATCAGATTATCGACGCCGTGGTGGATGGCCAGTGCGACGCTGGTCTGCTGATCCACGAAGGCCAGCTCTTTTATCACACTAAGGGGTTGCAGAAGGTGCTGGACCTGGGCGAGTGGTGGTACGAAAAGACGGCGTTGCCACTACCGATGGGCGGTAACGCTATCCGTCGTGACCTGGGCGAAAAGAAAATGCGCGAAGTATCGAACCTCCTGCGCGAAAGCATTCGCTACTCGTTGGATAATCGCGACGATGCGCTGCAGTATGCGCTGCAATTTGCCCGCGACATGGATCCGTCGCTGGCTGACCGTTTCGTGTCGATGTGGGTCAACGACCTCACTCTGGACTATACCGATCGCGGCCGCGATGCTGTCCGACGTTTGCTTCAGGAAGGGTTTGAACGTGGGATTATTCCACACCAAATCGATGTGCAGTTTGTGGAGTAGGACGGGGTGGGTTTTGAGGAAACTGGTCGGGGACGCCAGCTTTAGAGAGGGAAGCTAAGCGTCCCCGAACTTTTACCATCCAGCGGACCTCATAGTCCGCTGTATGGTTGCCAGGGTGAGTCTTTTGAGTTTCTTCCTATCAAACCAGTTTGCCTTCCAGATAATTCGCCTTCGTCTCTTGGCTTTCTTCTGCAGCCTGGTTAAGGGCGACGGCCGTTGCTCTGCCCAGAAAGAGCGTGTTCGGCCGCCGCACTTCATCGGCTAAGTCAATTCGCACAGGCCTCCCACAAGCCTGGCGCGGCGTAGGTTCCCGTGCAGCAACGCAGCCGGTGACATTAGATTCCGCACTCCGCGCCGTTTGGAAATGCCACGGGTAATCGTCACGCTCACTAGCCGATATGAGGACCGCAGCAAACGCTGTTTGAGTTTTCAAGACCGCCCGTTGGTGAGACTCCGCAATTGCTCGTCGTATCCTGAGCATCGGTTGCCGTGCAAAAACCGGCTGGAGAGTACCGTCGGGAGACCGTCAAACTACTAATGCGCGCGTACATTACTCCATAAGCATGACTCCTTGCAAGCGAAAACTTATCGTCCGGCTCCGGAGTGTTGGGGTTTGCCAGAATCGGCCTTTCGACGTAAACGGGGTAAATGGCAACAAAGGCCATCCGGCCCGCATCTGAAACCCTACTGCCGGGCCTGATCGTTTATAATCGTAGGTCTCAGCGCAAGAGGTAGAAGATGAGAATTGTCAGAGTGAATCTATACACATTGCTGCTCTCGCTGGTGTGCGTTTTTTCTTTTGGCCAGGCGTCGGCGCAAACGCCGGCGGGGCCGACCGGCACGCTGAGTCAGTCCGAGATTGAACGGATTGTCCGGGCGTTCACCACTCGCGAGGCCGACTTTCACAAGGCTCTACTCGAGTACGCCTTTAAGCGCGATGCTCTGATTCAAGTTCTGGGAATGGGCGGACAGGTAATCGGAGAGTATCACCGGGTATCCCACTTCACCTTCGACGATTCGGGAAATCGTTTCGAAAAAATCGACTACTTCCCCATGGCTTCGTACGAGGGCATAACTCAGGAAGATGTCGAAGACCTGGGCGGCGTAACCCCATTTGCTTTGGAATCGACAAAGGCAGGTCAGTACGACTTTAAGTACGCCGGCAAGGAGCGCATCGACGAACTGGATTTGTACGTTTTCGATGTGTCACCGAAAGTCGCCCCCGACGCTAAGAAGACTAAGGAGCGGTTTTTCACGGGAAGGATCTGGGTGGACGATCACGAGTTGCAAATCGTAAAGTCGCGAGGCAAAGGTATCCCTGAGACAAAGAAAAACAAGTTCCCAATCGTCGAGACTTACCGCGAACAGATCGATGGCAAGTATTGGTTTCCCACCTATGCCTACGCCGACGACGACCTGATTTTTGACAGCGGCGAGGACCTGCGCATACGCATTCGGGTTAAATATACGGATTACCAGCGCGCCCGCGGCAAATTGAGGGTGATTGAGATGGAGGGCGAGAAGTCTGAGGCGACAACCAAACCTGCGACAAACCCAAAGGGAAAGCCGCCCCAGGACTGAACCAGGCCTGAAACAATTTCCCGGTCCTCGATTCAGACCGTTCACTTGCGTGGGGTGATCTCCTTAACCCCTAACTCATCCGCAATCGCTTCCTGGACTCTTTTAATCAGAACCTGAACTTCCTGGTCCGTGGAGACTCCCTTAGTAGATATGGGCGGCATAATTACCATCTCGATTCTGCCTGGCCAGGCCTCGCCCGAACCCTTACCCATTAAGCTGTCGGTGTTCTTGATCGCCACCGGAACGATCGGCACGCCGGCATCTCGTGCCATATAGAATGCTCCTTTTTTGAATGGCAACATCTGACCCGGTAAGGCTCGAGTGCCTTCAGCGAATACACCGAACGACACTCCGGACTGAATTCTTTTGGTCGCAGCCTGCATTGTCTGCACTGCCCGCTCGCGGTTTGAGCGGTCAATGGCCATTACGTTTACGTAACCCATTCCGTAACCGAGGATAGGCACCTTCAGCAGTTCCTTCTTGGCTATGACCCCAATGCGACGCCCTGTGTAATGAAATAGCGTAGCTGTGTCGAGGTACGACCGGTGATTAGAGATAAAGACGTAGGTCTGATCCGGGTCGAGCAATTCCAGGCCTGTGACCGCCACCGTCATGCCACTAAGGCGCAGCCAGTTTCGCGCGCCAAACAAAGCCCAGGGATAGACCCAATCGTGACGGTTCGCAATCCGCGCCACCAATAGGACCGGTGGAGCGAAGATCAACAGCAGCATTGCAGCGACAAACATGGACCACCAGAAAAGCAGGCGCCCAATGAAACGCGGGCGATTGCCTGTGCTAGACTCCACCGCGCGCATTATTTCCGTCGCATTTCGCTCGATCACTTCAGTCGAAGGGCCTCCGAATGCATCACCGACTATTCCGGCTGAGTAAGCCCGTAGAAACCCAACAGAACGTGGCGTTCCGGGTAACGCAATGTCAACCACCTGACGAGCGTCTGTTGCCGACCAGTGTTGTCCCTCTTAGCTCTATTGTGGTCCACCTTGCCCTTGTCGTTGCCTTGTTTATTTCAGCGCCTGCCGCCCGCGCACAGCGAGTGCGCCATGATGCGGTTCCTGCGCCCCGGTCAGTGCTTGGTTTCTCGCCGGGTGACGATCGCACGATTGCTGACTGGCAACAAATCACTGATTACTTTAAACGCCTGGATCGCGCCAGCGATCGTGTGTTGGTGCAAACGATCGGGAGTACAACTCTGCAGCGTCCTATTATCGCGGCCTTCATCAGCGCGCCAGAGAATATACGCGATCTGACAAAGTACAAAGCGATTCAAGCCAGGCTGGCCGACCCGCGCCTTGTTGGTGGTCAGGATGAGCGCGATCGGCTCGTCAGAGAGGGCAAGACTGTCGTGGTTATCTCGTGCTCAATCCATTCCACTGAAATAGTGGCATCGCAAATGTCCATGCAGCTGGCTTACGACCTGACCAGCGAGAACGACAACGAGACTCTGCAAATTCTGCGCAACGTAATTCTGATCCTGATTCCTTCACCGAATCCCGATGGCATCGACATCGTCGCCAACTGGTATCGCAAGACATTAGGGACGCCTGACGAAGGGCGTGACCCGCCCGAGCTTTATCATCACTACGCCGGCCACGACGATAACCGTGATTGGTTCATGCTCAATTTGAAAGAGACGAAATCGGTCACCCGCTTGCTTTGGAAAGAATGGTTTCCGGAGATCGTTTACGACATCCATCAGCAGGGCTCGAACGGCTCGCGTTTCTTCGTGCCTCCTTTCTACGATCCGCCCAACCCGCGCATTGCTCCCCTCTTGTTACGTCAGGTTGGGCTGATCGGCCACAAGATGGCTGCCGACGTGACCGCCGCCGGCTTCCGCGGAGTATTAACGAACGCGCTTTACGACACCTGGTGGCATGGCGGCTTTCGCACCGCGCCCTATTTTCACAATTCAATCGGCATCCTGACTGAAGCCGCCAGCGCACGTATCATGACACCGGGCAACGTTACGCGCGATCAACTGTCGCGCGGCGGAACGCGCGGAATGCGTAGCGCGTTGGAAGCGACGACGAACTTCCCCGATCCGTGGCCTGGCGGCGCCTGGCGGCCACACGTAATCATGCAGATGGAGTTGATCGCTTCGCATTCGGCGCTGTCGCTGGCTGCCAATTATCGCGCCGATTATCTGCGTAACTTTTATGAACTGGGAAAGGCCGGCCTTTCAAACAGTCTCGAAGGCGAGCCGCTCGCGTACTTGATTACTGCCGGCCAGGGCCGCGACGAAAACGTGGCGAAAATGATTGGAGCGCTCGTCGAGCAGGGCGTCGAAGTTTATCGTCTCGACCACGAGTTGCACGCGATTGCGGGCGAACAGATCATCGGGCCTCGTAAACGCGGGGAAGTGTACCCGGGGTTTGTGCTGTCGCTGCGACCTATGCAGGAAATTCCAGCCGGAAGCTACATCGTCTTTCTTAACCAGCCCTATCGGCAAAACGTGCTGGCCCTGTTCGAGCCTCAGCTCTATCCCGATCGGATCACCGCCTCTGGGGAAGCCGAAAGGCCTTACGATGTCGCGGGATGGACACTACCGATGCAAATGGGCGTCGAAAGCCTGGCCGTGACCTCAATTCGTGAGCCTGCTAATGAAAGAAAGCTGAGCCTGGTCAAGAGCGAGAACGATGTGCGGGGTGATTTAGGTTTGCGCCTTTGGACCAGCGACAAATCGCCCATACCGAATCCAGTTAGCCCCGGCGTGCGCATCGGTCTTTACCAGAGCTCGCGGGGCAACATCGACGAAGGTTGGACGCGTTACGTCTTCGACACCTTTAACATACCTTATGAATCACTGCGGGACGCCGTGATGCGGGAAGGGAATCTGCGCGCCCGGTCCGACGTAATCATTTTGCCGTCGGAAAGAGCGCGAGGAAACACGGACGACCTCCCGTCTGACTCCGGCCCCAGCGGGTTGAGCCCTGCCGCGGTTGAAAGCATACATCGATTTGCCGAGGAAGGCGGCACGCTCATTTGCTTCGACGCCTCGTGCGAAACCGTTATTAAGCAGTTCAAGCTGCCGTTGAAAAATGCCCTGGAAGGATTGCGATCGTCGGATTTCTATTGTCCAGGCTCCATTCTGCGAATCAACGTTAACACGTCGGATCCGATCTCCCGCTCGATGTCGAACGACGTTGACGCGTACTTCATAAACAGCTCGGCCTTTGAAACTACGGCCGATGGGGAATCGCGCGTGCGCGTTGTCGCGCGGTACGCCGGCAAAGACGTGTTGCGCTCCGGTTGGCTACTGGGTGAAAAATATCTGGCGGGCAAGATCGCGCTTGCAGAAGTTTCGATGGGCAAAGGCCGCGTCATTCTTTTCGGGTTTCGGCCTCAGCATCGAGGCCAGACATGGGGGACGTTCCCATTTATCTGGAACTCCATCATGAGCTCAAATTAACCGGCGTATGGGCTTAGGGCCTTAAAGATTGCGTCATCGCCCCGCTTGAGTTAATCTTCGTTCGTTCAACTCTCTCCCTTAACGATCTTGACCGGGCCGGTCAAGCATCTCTTTTTGCTTAATTGCATCAAATGATTTGATTCCCGTGCCCGAAATCCCGGCTCACGGTCTCTCCCGGGCGAAAAATCAACTGGAGTTCTACCCCATGAAAAAGATCGCAATCCTGGTGTCACTTTTAGCTATTTCCGTATTGTTCGCGCAGATCGCGACCGCGCAGACGCGGCCGCGACGTGTAGGGTCAGGTGCCGCGCGGTCACCGGCGCCGCGCTCGCAGGCACCAACTTCAGCCCCGGCGCAATCGGGTCGGCCGCCTGTCCTTGGCGGCACAACCAACCCCAACGGCCAGCCGGCGACGCTGCCAAAGCAGCAGCCCGCAAATGGCGCCGAAGAAGTTGAAGCAGGCGATGTTATTCGCGTCAACACAACTCTGGTCAGCATCCCGGTGAGCGTTATGGATCGCGATGGCAAGTACATTCCCAATCTGCGCAAAGAAGACTTTCGCTTATGGGAAGAAGGCGTGGAGCAGCAGGTTGCATATTTCGGCTCGACTGAAAAACCTTTCACAGTAGCGCTGGTGCTTGATACGAGCGGCTCGACGCGAGAGAAGTTGAGCGACATACAGGACGCCGCGATCGCCTTTGTCGATCAGCTGCGGCCAAATGACCGCGTGATGGTTGTCTCATTCGACGAAAGCATAGACGTCCTTGCCGAGCCAACCAGTGATCGGTACCTGTTGCGTAATGCAATTCGACGGACCAGGCCCGGCAATGGCACGCGGCTTTATGACGCGGTGGATCTGGTGATCAACCAGTACCTCAGTCGGATCGATGGTCGCAAAGCTGTCGTGCTCTTTACGGACGGCGTGGACACCACCAGCAAGCACGCCAGCTACGAGAGCAATGTGCGGGACGCCGAAGAGCTCGATGCCTTGATTTATCCCGTTGAGTACGACACTTATATTGACGCGGGCGGCGGTGGCTGGCCCGGTGGCGGTGGTTGGCCTGGTTCGCGCCGGGGTTCTCATCGTCAAGGTTCTTCCGGCATCGACATCCTCGTTGACATCTTAGGCAACATCTCCAACAACGGGGGAAATGGTGGCGGTGGCCGAGGCGGCGGTAGCGCCGCCGGCACTAGTCGCGAAGAGTATGAACGCGGCGACGCATATTTGAATGAATTGGCCCGCGTGACCGGGGCGCGGCTCTACAACGCCGACAATCAAAACCTCTCTTCCGCATTTGGCATGGTGGCCGAGGAACTGCGGCGCCAGTACAGCCTGGGCTACTATCCCAAGTCTCCGCCGCAAATCGGTGAGCGCCGTCATATCAAGGTCAAGGTTAATCAGTCCAGCGTGGTCGTGCGCGCGCGCGACAGCTACGTTTTTGATCGATCGGGCAATGTCACAGCGCAAGGCAATTCAACGCAGCAGCACGCGCCTGTCCTGAAGAAAGACTTCTACGGACGCACTGCGCGGCCATGAATCCAGTTCGCCATTAGCCGACAATAAAGAAAGCCTCGTCTAAAGTTGACGGGGCTTTTCTATTGGCGCCGGAGCAGGATCAAATTCAGTTGAATATTCTACTGAGCCACTATCCGAATGAGGCCGTTTGAAAATCCATTGATGCTTCCTGGGCTCCAGCCGTCTTCAGACGGCTTTCCCGAAGGGTTGATAGACCAGCGCTTTTAGCGCTGGTCTGCTGAGCAGGTTGACCTTAGCGCGCTTCAGCGTGCTTCGAATTAGCAGCAGCCTCAGCATCGCGGCCTAGCCCGCGGAGGTAAGCCCGTTGAAACGGGCTTTTGGATTCTGGTGCGTCCTGAACCGGGCGTAAAACGCCCGGTCTAGTAACCCTGCGGGAAAGCCGCGTGAACGCGGCTAAAGAAGTTCGACTCTCCCGGCGCAGATTTCAATTCCCGAATCGCGCCGGCTTTGCCCTCCAAGAAATGTTTATGTTATGTTGTCTGGCTTTTATCCAGCCGGATGTTTTGCCTTGATAGGCTCTACGAGGAGTTGAACGCATGGCTACGCCTGACGCAAAGGACACGAACGGTCACCCAGTGGGCCGCGTCGTGCAAATCATTGGCCCCGTGGTTGACGTTGAGTTCGAAGAACACCAACTGCCGCCCATCTACCAGGCGCTAAATATAATTTCGGAAGGTTTTGACGTTCCGACACAGATCAACGTCATCGCTGAGGTGCAGCAGCACTTAGGCGAGAACCGCGTGCGCGCCGTTTCCATGCTGCCCACTGACGGCATGGTGCGCGGCATGAAAGCCATCGACACCGGAGGGCCGATCACTGTGCCGGTCGGCGAAGGCACACTGGGACGCGTGATGAATGTCATCGGCGAACCGGTAGATAATCTGGGCGCCGTTAAATACAAGGAGCGATATCCAATCCATCGCCATGCGCCCACTTTTGACGAACAATCAACTGAGCTGGAGATGTTTGAAACCGGCATCAAGGTAATCGACCTGATTCAGCCCTTCGTACGCGGCGGCAAGATTGGACTGTTTGGCGGGGCGGGTGTTGGCAAGACCGTAATCGTGATGGAACTGATCAATAACATTGCGAAGGCACGGTCCGGCTTCTCAGTTTTTGCCGGCGTTGGCGAACGGACTCGCGAAGGAAACGACCTGCTGCGCGAAATGGTCGAGTCGAAGGTCATTGATTTTGGCGAGCCGTTCTACAAGCACCTGGAAGAGACCGGCGACTTCGACATGACTCGCGTGGATATGAAGGCGATCGAGAACTCCAAAGTGGCTTTGATTTATGGCCAGATGACTGAGCCGCCGGGCGCGCGTTTGCGAGTGGCCCTGTCGGGGCTGACAGTGGCTGAATATTTCCGCGATCAGGGCATGGATGTGCTGCTTTTCATCGACAACATTTTCCGTTTCACCCAGGCAGGTTCGGAGGTGTCGGCGCTACTCGGCCGAATGCCATCGGCCGTGGGTTATCAGCCCAACCTCGCCAGCGAGATGGGCGAGATGCAGGAACGCATTACTTCTACGAAGACAGGCTCCGTCACTTCTATCCAGGCCGTATATGTGCCGGCGGATGACTACACCGATCCGGCGCCGGCTACCACCTTTGCCCACCTCGATGCTGTGACAGCGCTGTCGCGCCAGATCGTGGAACTGGGGATTTATCCGGCAGTGGATCCGCTTGGTTCGTCTTCGCGCATTCTCGATCCGCGCTTCATCGGCGAGGAACACTATCGAACCGCCCAGGATGTGAAGCTGATTCTCCAGCGCTACAAAGACCTCCAGGACATCATCGCCATTCTCGGATTGGACGAGCTCTCGGACGACGATAAGCTGGTGGTGGCGCGCGCGCGCAAGATTCAACGGTTCTTTTCGCAACCTTTTCACGTGGCTTCACAGTTTACCGGCCGCGAAGGCAAGTACGTTAAGCTCGAAGACACGATTAAGGGCTTCCGCGAAATCATCGACGGCAAGCACGACGATCTACCGGAACAGGCCTTCTACATGGTTGGGACGATCGAAGAAGCAGTCGCCCAGGGAAAGACGATTGCAGAGCAGTGATAAGACAAGGCAAAAGGAAAAGGGCAAGAGGAAAAACGCTTTCTAATCAGTCCTAACTCTTGCCTTTTACCTTTTACCCTTTTCCTTGATCGCTATGCCCGACAAACTGCAGTTAGAAGTTATAACACCTCAGCGCCGGGTCGTGGCCGAGAGTGTTGACGCCGTCACCGTCCCCGGCCTGGGCGGCGAGTTGGGAATTCTGCCCGGCCACACGCCGCTCATCTCGCAATTGCAAACTGGCGTCCTCTCGTTTTCCCAGGGTGGCGCGACGCATCAACTTCACGTATCCGGCGGTTTTGTAGAAGTGAAAGATGATCACGTTTCCGTGCTCGCCGAAGTTGCCGAGCGTCCGGAAGAGATCGACGCGGCGCGCGCGCGCCTACAACGCGAGCGAGTGGAAAAGCAACTGAACGCCTGGACAGGGACTGAAGAAGACTTTGAAAAGGTCCGCGCTAAGCTCGAGCGCTCAATGGTGCGCCTGCAACTCGCCTCTAATCGCTAGCCGATATCTGCCCTGCCCTTCGCAATCAAAATCACACTAGGCGCCCGAGCCTTTTGAGATTGCAGCGCACATCTCGCGTACGGCGCGTCCCAATCCGACAAACACCGAACGCGCAATAATGTTGTGCCCGATATTGAATTCGGTGATTTCGCCAATCGCCGCAACCGGGCCGATATTGCGGTATGTCAGGCCGTGTCCGGCAGCCACATGTAGTCCGTATTGCGCGGCCAGCACGGCGGCTTCGCGCAGACGACGCAACTCCTGATTAGCGTGCAGAGCGCTTTCGCCATGAACGCCGCGCGGCCCCAGCGTCCCTTCGGCATAGGCCGAAGTGCAAAGTTCAATCTGCTGCGCGCTGACTTCGCGAGCGGTTTCAATTTGCGCCGGGTCAGGATCGATAAAGAGACTGGCTATGATGCCGCCTTCGCGGAGACGACTGACAGCGGCACGGATAATAGCGATGTTCGACCGCACGTTCAGGCCGCCCTCAGTAGTGATTTCTTTGGGACCTTCCGGCACCAGAGTGACGGTGTCCGGTCGGATCTCCAGCGCTAGTTTCAACATCTCTTCCGTGGCGGCCATCTCCAAATTCAAATACGTTGTCACCGTCTGCCGCAGAGCGCGCAGGTCAGCGTCCTGAATGTGGCGGCGGTCGCCTCGCAAATGGATGGTGATACCGTCGGCGCCTGAGTGCTCGCACAGCATCGCTGCGGCGACGACGCTGGGCTCGGGTGCGCGGCGGGCTTGCCGAACAGTAGCGACGTGATCAATGTTGACGTTTAATCGCGCGGTCACGCTAATGGCCTCGATGGGATAATCATTCGCCTGATCCTTTCTCTTCTTTGTGCGTTTCCTGGGCCAGCTTCCACAACTTGAGATATTCCCCTTGCACCGACTGATTAAGGCGATTGCTTAAGTCTCGAGGTAGATCAAGGGTCTCAATCAACTGCTGAACATCGGCTAGATCTCTCAACCGACGATGTTCTGCGCTTAAGCCCGAGGCGAGTTTCAGTTCAATCAGGCTCTCCAGCCTTACCACCCCGCACTCGCCGACATCTTCGGCAACTTCTGCCGGCTCCGGAAAAACGACGGGTTTAGGTTTTCCATCGCCGGGATATTCGCCGGCCGTAATAATTTCTACTGGGACCCCGGTTTCAGTATCGCGAAAGTGCTTGCGGGCGCCTGTGAATCCTGGGAGATACCCACGTCCAACTAAGACTTCTTGAAATCTAACCAGCCCTTCTTTCGTCAGCAGTATGTCCACTTCCTGTGTCGGTCGAACCAAGCCGTGAAGAGCCAGGGCCATTCCGCCGATGACGGCATAGTCGATGTCTTCTTCTGACAAACGCTGAGCGAGATTATGCAGAGTCTGTTGTACTGGACCAGTCTTCATGAAAAACTCGTCGATCTGTCTCAGGATCTCTGAGCTTGGAGCCGGAGTGTGAATGCGCGACATGGTTTCGGAAGTATAGCCCATCCTTCGTATCGAGCTTAGGGATCGCGTATTCAAGTCGTGCTAAAAGCGCCGATCGTTTTCAAGGACGTTCGACCGTTTTGGCAGCGTAAATCGCTTTATCATATTCGCCCCGCCGCTCACGCTGGCGAATGCTGAGCACCTGGCTAACCATCTTGAAGCTATCACTCACCAGCTCAATCTTGCTTCCCGCATCATGATCCCAGCGCACTGGAATCTCTTGCAAGCGTAATCCCGCCAGCCGGGCCACATAGAGCAGCTCCACATCAAAGGCGAAGCGATCGACTGTCGCCGCTTCAATGATGGGGCGGCAGACCTCCATGCGAAAAGCTTTGAAGCCGCATTGTGTATCCCAGTAGGGCAGGCCGGTCGCCGCGCGAACGATCAAATTAAAAACGCGCCCACCCTGTTCACGTTGCCACGGTTGATGCACGCCGATCAAGCTGCGATCGAGCGCCCGCGATCCAAACGCCAGATCGCATTCTCCCCGCTGGATCGGATCAACCAATTTCGGCGCTTCCGTGATGGGCGTCGAAAGATCCGCATCGGAAAACAGCGCGATGTCAGCTCGGGCGGCCAGCAAGCCTGAACGAACCGCATGACCCTTGCCGCGATTCGGATCGGTGCGGATTACACTGGCGGTAATGCTGCCAGTGTCCACGAAACTGCGCCTGGCAACGAGGGCGGTGTCGTCGTTCGATCCGTCATCCACAATAATCAATTCGGCGTCCGGCAGATGCTCGTTCAAATACTCCAACACCGTATGGATTGTTCTACCTAGTCGCGCCGCTTCGTTATAAGCCGGGATGACAATTGATAGTTTTGGCGCCATTGCTTATGGACCGGTCGGGAATTTCATCTCGCCGTCCGGCTTGATGTTTCATGAGCACTTGACGCGATTGCGGTGCATTCACGACATTCCCAGGAGTCAGAAATATAGCATAGCGCTTTTTGTCTGCCCGCTGCTTTCGGCAGCGCCTCGCTGCCTGTGTTATATTTGGCTCAGGCAAAATCAATGGACTGCCGCGTTCCACGCACGAAATTAAGATGAACAAACGATTTGGCGCAATTGCTGTTTCAGTTATTCTGGCTGGCAGCATCATTGGTGGTATGCAGAGCCGAGCCAGACGGGCCCGGCGAGCCTCGTCCGTGCAAGGGGCCATCGCAACCGCCAGTACCGCGGACAACATTGAAAACGATTACAGCGAAGCTGTAACGACCGTTTCCAATAACTACGCCGGCGATATCGATTACGAAAAAGCCACCCAGGCGGCAATCCAGGGGATGCTCTTTACGCTCGATCCGCACTCGGTATATTTTCCCTACTCGGAATTCAAGAAGCTCAAGGAAGACCAGGACTCTCGTTTCTACGGAATTGGCGTCACCATTCTTCAGCACCGCGACGGCGTGTACGTCCAGTCAACTGTCGAGGGCACGCCCGCGGCACGCGCCGGGCTGAAGTATGGCGACCGGATTGTTGAGGTAGACGGGAAAGACGCTCGCGAATGGTCCAGCGAGCAGGTCTCGAAGAATGTGCGCGGCGCCCGCGGCGAACCTGTTCGTATCAAGGTGGAAAGAGTTGGCTCGGAAGCTGGTCAGTACTTCACCATCGTGCGCGACTCGGTGCCACTTCCATCCATTCGCAATGAGTTCATGATCCGGCCCGGCACGGGATACGTTGGTCTGACCGGAGGTTTCAACCACACCACCGACGATGAGTTGCGCGAATCGCTGGCGAACCTGAAGGCCCAGGGCATGCACCAGTTAATACTGGACCTGCGAAATAATCCCGGCGGGCTGTTGGACCAGGCAATCGATGTCAGCAGCGAGTTTTTGCCACGCGACCAGGTCGTAGTTTCGGTCAAAGGCCGCTCCGAGTATAGCCAGCCGATTGTTTACAAATCCAAGGGCAGTGATCCGGAAGACGTCCCCCTCGTAGTTCTAATAAATCGTAATACCGCCTCCGCATCTGAAATTGTAGCCGGCGCTATTCAGGACCACGGCCGCGGATTGATCGTCGGTGAAACCAGCTTTGGGAAAGGCCTGGTACAAAAAGTCTTTCAACTGCCGTTTAATACAGGCTTGACGCTAACCACAGCCAGGTATTACACGCCTTACGGCCGCTCGCTTCAGCGCGATTACTCCAACGGCTCGCTTTACGACTACTACGTCCGTCACGACCCGGAGCCGGCCCCACAGCAACACAGCAGCACGCAGCCATCTCAACCGGCAAGTTCGGCCACGCCGCCGCCGCGGGCGCCAACAGGTCCGGCCTTTCGCACTGCTGCCGGTCGCGTCTTCTACGGTGGTGGCGGCATCACACCGGACATTGATATCAAGCCCCTTGCCACCACGCCCGGGCGCAGCCGGATCGCGGAGGCCGCATTCTATTTTACGCGGGAGCTGGCCGCCGGCATCGTGCCGGGTCTGGAAGCTTATCGCGTGGAGAAGAACGAATTTGGACGAAGCCCGCGGGCCACGGATTTTCCCATCAACGATCGCGTGCTGGAGGCCTTTCGCAACTTCGTCAAGAAAGATCCGACCACCGGATTACAATCGGCCGAGATTGATGCCGAGCTCGACTTTGTAAAACTTCGTCTGCGTGAAGAGATAATCAGCGCTGCATTCTCCAGTGATGCCGGCTCGCGCGTGCTGTTGGAAAGTGATCCGCAAACATTGCGAGCGCTCGAAGCTTTGCCCGATGCCAAGCGTCTCGCCGAAAGCGTTCGCAACGGTGAATCGCATAGCTAGGGTCGGCGTTTTACGGTTCTGACAGGATTTACAAGATTAACAGGATAAGGGGGAGGCGGCGGAAGCTCTTTGTCGGCTCGCCATTAGGAGGCCGGCTCGTCCTTCAGCTTAATCCCGTCAATCCTGTTAATCCTGTCTGGTCATACAACCAACCACATCGAGCACCACTTGCTATGAAGCGCAGGACGTTCTTGGAGCAGGGCATTGCCGGAGGCGCGGCAATCATTGCCGCCACTTCAGATTCAAGGGCCACGAGCAAATTCGCAGCCGGATCGCGAGTTGCCCAATCTGTAACTTACGATGTCTCGGCAAAATCCTTTGACCTTGAAGAAGCGACCATTTCCGACTTGCAAGCCGGCATGAGCTCAGGCCGGTTCAACGCACGCTCTCTGACAGAAAAATATCTGAGCCGCATCGACGAAGTTGATAAGCGCGGCCCGGCTATCAATGCAGTCATAGAAATAAATCCCGACGCAGTGGATATCGCTGCGGCGCTTGATAAGGAACGCAAAGCCAAAGGCCCGCGCGGCCCGCTGCACGGCATACCGGTGCTAATCAAGGACAACATAGACACCGCCGACCGAATGATGACGACGGCCGGCTCGCTCGCCCTGATGGGTTCGCGGCCCTCCCAGGACGCCTTCGTGGCGAAACGGCTTCGTGAAGCAGGGGCGGTGATATTGGGCAAAACCAATCTCAGCGAATGGGCCAACTTTCGATCCAGCCATTCCAGCAGCGGCTGGAGCGGCCGCGGCGGGCAAACACGAAACCCCTACGCCCTGGATCGAAATCCCTGCGGTTCAAGCTCCGGCTCCGGTGCAGCGGCGGCAGCCAATCTTTGTGCGATTGCAGTCGGCACGGAAACCGATGGCTCAGTAGTATGTCCTTCGTCGGCAAACTCGCTGGTGGGAATTAAGCCGACGCTGGGGCTGGTAAGCCGCGCGGGAATTATTCCGATCGCCCATAGCCAGGACACCGCAGGGCCCATGGCTCGCACAGTGACCGACGCGGCTATGTTGTTAAGCGCACTCTCCGGATTCGATCCACGAGATCCAATTACAAAGAACAGCCTTTGTTCGGATTACACCAGACTGCTCGACGCGAATGGTCTGCGCGGCGCCCGCATCGGAGTGGCGCGCAAATCTTTTGGATTCAACGATGCGGTTGACAAGTTAATGAAAGAGGCCATCGACGTGATGAAACGCCTGGGAGCAATCATGGTCGATCCGGCGAACATTCCCACTGCGGGAAAATTTGACGACTCGGAACTTGAGGTCCTCTTGTTCGAGTTCAAAGCCGGACTCAATAAGTATCTTGCTGCACCTGGCTCGCGGGCCCCGGTTCATTCTTTGAAAGAAATCATCGATTTCAATGAACGCAATCGAGGTCGGGAGATGCCTTACTTTGGTCAGGACCTCTTCATCAAAGCTGAAGCTAAAGGGCCGCTCACCGACAAAGTTTATCTCGCCGCGCTGGCGAAGAACCATCGCTTGTCTCGAAAAGCTGGAATCGATCTGGTTATGGATCAGAACCGCCTTGATGCGATGATTGCGCCCACCGGTGGGCCTCCCTGGATTACCGATTGGGCCAATGGCGATCACTTTACGGGTGGCTATTCCACCGCGTCCGCTGTTGCCGGCTACCCGCATATCACTGTTCCAGCCGGCTACGTATTTCAGTTACCAGTCGGACTCTCGTTTTTTGGGCGAGCAAACAGCGAAGCGGTATTGATCAAGTTGGCGTATGCTTTTGAACAGGCAACGAAAGCGCGCCGGCCACCACAATTTCTGGCGACTGTGCAATAGGACAGGCTTTCCAGTCTGTCTTTGAGAACAGACCGGGGCGATAGCCGGACCGCAAAGCGAGGGCGTTTCTTGATCTTTCTCGGCGATGCCCTCCCTGGCGGTCGGGCTACTGTACCAATCTGTCAACCAGCGAAACAATTCATCGTTTCGCGCGTAACATCAGCTCTACTCAATTCATTTTCCAGACCGACCTGAGCTCCGGAGTCTTTCGGCAAACCAATGAAAGGAATCCCCGTGAAAACAAGGTCTCGTGCCACGATCGAATTCGCATTGCTGTCTGGAGTTTTCTGCATCCTGGCAATTATTGCCGTAGCCGTTCACGCGCAGAATCCAACTCCTTCGCAAAGCCCTGCGACATCAGCCAGTCCGACGCCAACTCCAACCCCTACGCCAAGCCCTACTCCTACCCCGGTCAATTGGTCCGAAGATCCGATGTTACGTCGCTTTGTCTGGCGGGGCATTGGTCCGGCAAGCATGGGTGGACGCATCGACGACATCGCGGTCGTCGAGAATAACCCGTACGTTATCTATGTCGGCTTCGCTACCGGCGGAGTTTGGAAATCGACGAATAACGGCACCACCTTCCAACCTATCTTTGACACGTATTCAACTGCCTCGATTGGCGACATAGCGGTGGCGCAGTCAGATCCGAATATCGTTTGGGTGGGAACCGGGGAACCGAATAATCGTCAAAGCTCCAGCTTCGGCGATGGAATCTACAAATCGATGGATGCCGGCAAGACTTTTACAAAAATGGGCCTCGAGGATTCGCAGAGCATTGCCCGCATCGTGATTGATCCGAAAGACGCGAACACAGTCTACGTGGCCGTGCTGGGCCATCTGTTTGGTTCGAACAAAGAGCGTGGCGTTTACAAGACGACCGATGGCGGAAAGACCTGGAGCAATGTCCACTTCATCAACGAGGACACCGGCATCACTGACCTGGTGATGGACGCTTCAGACTCGAAGACGCTTTACGCGGCGTCGTACCAGCGTCGCAGAACATCATGGGGATTCAATGGCGGCGGCCCGGGATCGGCTATCTGGAAAACAACCGACGCGGGAAAGACGTGGAAGAAGTTGGAAGGAAATGGATTGCCGGTCAGCTTGCTTGGCCGCATTGGGCTCGATGTTTCGCGCTCAAATCCCAACATTGTTTATGCCCAGATGGAAGTAGGCGCAAGCCAGGGCACCGGTGGCGAAGAACCCGTAGTCGGCGGACAGCCCACCCCAAGCCCATCGCCCTCGCCCTCAGCATCGCCGGCCGCTTCGCCTTCAGCTAGTCCGGCTGCTTCACCGACCCCCACTCCGCCTGACCCGAAAAAACCAGGCGTGTGGCGTTCGGATGATAAAGGAAAGACCTGGCGCATCGTCAGCAACGAAAACAATCGCCCGATGTACTACAGCCAGATTCGCATCGATCCGAAGAACCCGGAAACTGTCTGCGTCGGGGGATTGAACTTCAGCATATCAACTAATGGCGGCAAGACTTTCAAGTCTCTGCAGCCCGCTATTCCCCACAGCGATCATCACGCCATTTGGATCGATCCAAACAATGGCAACCACATCATGATTGGCAATGACGGCGGGCTCGATGTCACTTACGATCAGGGCGCAACCTGGGAATATGTGAACACGATTCCGGCAGCACAGTTTTATGCAGTCGCCGCCGACATGCGTAAACCGTACTATGTTTACGGCGGCTTGCAGGACAATGGATCGTGGGGCGCGCCCAGTCAGACGCGTAATCAGGGAGGCATTACTAATGCCGATTGGTTCCGCACCGGCGGTGGCGACGGCTTCTATGCGCAGGCCGATCCGACTGATTACACCATTGTCTATTCCGAGTCCCAGAATGGAGCGATGACCCGGCTTGACATGCGAACCGGTCGCAGCGTCAGCATTCGTCCGCGCGGCACTCCACGCCCGCGCCCGGGTGGAGGTCGAGGTCAGGGCGGAGGCGGAGGAGCCGCTGCGCCCGCGGCTAGTCCCAGCCCAAGTCCCGGCCCAATCCCGGCGCCTTCTCCAGCAGCGTCGCCGACTCCAGCCACTGAAGATCCCCTCGCCGCACTTGCTGCAACGGCAGTGGCACAGGGCTTTGGCGGTTTTGGCGGCCTGGCCGCGGGGCCTTCGAACGTTGTGCCGGCGCCGCCGCCGGGTGAGACTTATCGCTTTTACTGGAACACGCCGCTGGTAATGTCGCCGCATAACCCACGCATTCTTTACGTCGGCGCCGATCGGCTTTTCAAATCGCTCGACCGGGGCGACACCTGGACGGCGACGCCGGATCTGACAAAGCACATCGACCGCAATACGCTCTCGATCATGGGAGTGGCAGGCAAAGATCCGATGGCTTCGAAGAACGACGGCTACACCAGCTTCGGCTATATCGTGACCGTAGCAGAGTCGCCAAAACTGCCGGGCGTTCTCTGGGTCGGCACTGATGACGGCAACGTTCAGGTCAGCCGTGACGGGGGTGCCACCTGGACCAATGTCTCGAAGAATGTGCCGGGTGTTGGTGACATGTACCACATAGCGCGGGTGGAGCCGTCACACTTTGACGCGGCTACATGTTACCTGGCGGTTGACGGACATCGGTTCGACGATTTGAAGCCATACGTATTTGTGACGCGCGACTATGGCGCCACCTGGGCTCCGATTGTCAATAACCTGCCCGCCATCGGCAACGTTAACGTAATACGCGAAGATCCAAAGAACAAAGATCTGTTATACGTTGGCACTGAGTATGGCCTCTGGGTCTCCTTGAATGGAGGCGGCGAGTGGAAGCGATTCATGTCGGGTCTGCCGACGATTCGTATCGACGACATCCTCATTCACCCTCGCGACAATGACATCATCCTCGGCACGCATGGCCGTGGCATCTTCATCCTGGACGATGCCACGCCTTTGCAGCAGCTCTCGTCCAGCAAAGCAATGGATAAAGACGTGAACTTGTTCGACATTCGACCGGCCACACAGTGGTTGAACGACGCGCGTCTCAGTCGGGCCGCAACGGGCGCAAAGGTTTTCCGCGGATCTAATCCTCCGGCGGGCACTGCCATCAGCTATTACCTGAAGTCCGCGCCGTTGGGTGATGTGAAAATCACAATCTCCGACTACACTGGCAAAATCGTGCGCCACATAAACGGCACGAAGGACCTTGGAATCAACCGCGTGCAGTGGAACCTGCGCGGCGATCCCCCACCGCGCCCGGCAAACCTTCCGCCAGGATTTGGTGGCGGTGGCGGCGGTGGCGGCGGCGGCGGCGGTTTCGGCGGCCTCTTCAACATAGGACTGCCCCTTGAACCTGGAGTTTATGTGGTCAAGCTTTTAGTCGGCGGCAAGGAATACACAACTAAGGTTGTGATTGAAGCTGACACGGCGCTTAATCCGTAGGCTGGGATTAAACAATTAACTAAACCGGCTTGCAGTCGGGAAGGGGGCATGCCCCCGCTTCCTTGTCAATGCATAGATCTGAACTCTTGAAGCATAGATTCGCTGTCGACACAGCGGGCGCATGCCCCCTTCCCGACTGCGGTATTCAACGATGATGGAAAGTCCGCAAAACTTCCTCATTGACTTGCCGGCAGTTTTCTCTTAAAAACAGAGCGCTCGAATGTTTCACTGAATGTCATCGTACCGGACTCGTGTTGCTATGCCCGCTCTTGCTCAACTTCTTGAGAAATCCATCCCCGAGCTAAGGGAACGATTTGTCGATCGCTGCCGCCCCGTGCCTCGCGGCCTGGTTGAAGCGCTCGAGTGCGATCCGCGACACGGCGCGCAAAAGCTGGCGAAACAAATTCGCGGGCGATGGCACAAGAACCGTGCTGAAGGACAGCGCCTGCACAATCTTCTGCGTTTTGAGCTGGAGCTTTGGGGCCAGGGAATGAATCTAATCGCTGGCGTTGATGAAGCCGGCATGGCGCCGCTGGCCGGGCCGGTGGTGGCCGGCGCCGTAGTGCTGCCTCAGAATTACAAGTTGCGTCACCTGAATGATTCCAAGAAGATTCTCGATGAAGCAATGCGCGAGGAATTGGCGTGTCAGATCAAGCGGGACGCCGTGGCCTGGAGCGTGGGCATTGCGGAAGTAGAGGAGATCGACAAGCTCAACATTTATCACGCCGGATTGCTGGCCATGCAACGCGCGGTAAACGCCCTCGGCCTCTTGCCTGATTTTGTCCTGGTTGATGCACGTCGAATTCCACACTGCGCGGCGCCGCAGCGGGGCATTATCCGTGGCGACATGCTGTCCGCAAGTATCGCCGCGGCATCCATCATCGCCAAGACAACCCGCGACGCGCATATGCTGGAGATGGATCTTCTCTATGCCGGGTATAACTTTGCGTCACACAAAGGTTATCCCACGCCTGAGCATTGCCGCCTGTTGAAAGAGTTGGGCGCGTTGCCAATTCATCGCCGCAGCTTTGCTCGCGTGCGCGAAGCGCTGGAACTTGATCCGATTCAGGTTGAGCTTTTTGAGGAAAGAGCTGAGGCAGCCGTTAACTAGAAAAACGCGTGTAACGCGCGCGCTTCCCCATGTACAACGAGCGGTCCCGATGAGGTCAGTACCACCACGCGGGTGGGCTGAACCATTGCCGATTGCCAATTGTTGATTGTCAATTGACGGACTCGATGAGGCTTAATCGGCAATCTATTGGAATTCAGCGTGGCAAACTACATCAGCACCGCTATGCGGCTGTCCGTTGCGCGGTCAGTCTGGGGCGCTGGCAAGGAAATAACTATCAATGGCTTCATTAGCGGACTACAAGAAGAAACGTCACTTCAAGAAGACTCCTGAACCGGGTCCTGATAAAAAAACCTCAGATACCGGCCGGCTCTTCGTGATCCAGAAACATCGCGCCAGCCATCTCCATTACGACTTTCGCCTGGAAGCAGATGGCGTGTTGAAATCATGGGCTGTTCCCAAAGGTCCATCTCTTGATCCATCCGTAAAGCGCCTGGCAATGCAGGTCGAAGATCATCCGGTCGACTACGCTGACTTCGAGGGCGTGATTCCCGAGGGCGAGTATGGCGGCGGCACGGTCATGGTTTGGGACTACGGTGTTTACGCTCCCGAAAACACCAACAATGTTTCCGCGGCCATCGCCAAAGGCGAATTGAAGTTCGTCGTGTTGGGGAAAAAGTTGAAGGGGTCCTTCGCATTAGTGCGGACCAGAGATCGGCAGTGGCTTCTAATCAAGCATCGGGATGAATACGCCGAGTCCGGCGAGATAACGGAGTCGGCGCCTTTCTCGGTTTTCACCAAGCGCTCGCTGGCAGAGATTGCTGAAGACGAAGGCGGCGATGTGAAGAAGGCGGCGACTGGTGATCCCAAAAAGCTGCCCCGCCGCGCTCGCGCCCAGCGCCGCAAGAAGAAAGCGCGAAAGAGCGTTTGGAATAGCAATCGCTAAGTCAGAACCGCCTGCGGTAGCGGGCGGTTGATCTATCGATCTGACTTGCTTGATAGCGCTAGATCAACCGCCCGCTACCGCAGGCGGTTCTGACATGCCACCTTAACTCGCCAGCAAGGCTTTATACGAAAGCTCCCCATTAACAATGCGTGCCGCGGAAGTGTAGGGGTGCGGCTGCGACTTGTCTGCCGCCAGGATGTGGGTAACCGTGATTCCCCGGGCTTTTAGATAATCGGAAATCAAGGCGCGGTGACAACGCCACCAAACGGCTTCCGCGCACATGACCGCAGTACGATCTTCACGAGCAAGCTCCAGCAAATCTTCAATCGCCTCGCGAAAAGATTCAGTCTCCATGTAGTCGGCATAGCCGCGGAAGGATTCGTTGCGCCAGGCGATATTGGTGGAGTCCTTGCGTGCTCGGCGTCGCCCGCCCAGTTGCGGCTTGTGAACATACGTTATGCCGGCAGCCTCAAGTGAATCCGCAAGGTTGGCTTTGTTGAATTGCGGATAGCGCCGCGACCCGGGATAACTGCGCACATCGACAAGCAACGCGATCTTGAACGACTTCAATGTCTCGATCAGCTCATCAATGGGCCTGGTCGAATGCCCCACAGTCCATACTTCAAGTTGTCCGTTATGGATGTTCATCTTGGGAGTAGGGAATCCCACGCGCCGGCAACTAGTCTCAATTCAGTGGGTGTTTAGAGTACCGACTTCAGTCGGGTTTTTTCACAGTCACAAAACCCGACTAAAGTCGGTGCTCTGAACGCCCACTTTCCAAACAGCCTTCTGCCTGGGTCTATGAAACTTGATCGAGTCTACACTGCTCAGGTTTCTTATCAGGTCGCCAGCGAAGAAACCTTGTGCCATGTCGAAAGCGCCCGCCAGTAAAATGATCGTATTGCACTTCGACCACCAGCTTGGGCGCCAACGGCTGCCACTCGGCTGAACGCTCTGTGCTCCAGCGGCTCGGCCCGCCAGGCGCCTTGCCGGTAAAACCCGGCTTCTTAATCAACGGCTCCAGCTTCTTAGTCAACTTCTTTTTGTCCGCTTGCTTGATGCCGGAGGTGAAGCCGACGTGATGGAGCAGTCCCTGTTTGTCATACAACCCGAGCAGCAGCGAGCCCACAACCTTCCCGGCTGACGCATAACGGAATCCACCGATGACACAGTCAACCGTGCGCAGCCGTTTGATCTTTTTCATGCCCGTCCGCTCGCCCGATTGATACGACAAATCCAGACGCTTGGCGATAACACCATCGAGCTTAATGCCGGTGCTGCTCAGCCATTCTTTAGCGATCGTAACATCACGAGTTTCCGGCGACAGGACGATCTGCTCGCTCTTAGGGAAATATTTTTTCGCGAAGGCCTCGAGTTTAGGCCGGCGCTTCTTCAGCTCCTGTCCGGCAAGCGAATTCCCTCGCTCGTCAACCAGCAAATCGAAAACTATCAGCTTTGCCGGATGCTCCTGCGCGAGCTTCTTTATTCGGCTGGCTGCCGGATGAATCCTCATCAGCAATTCATCAAACGAGAAACCGTCACTGTCAGGAACCACTATCTCGCCATCGAGAACAAAGCGGCTTGGCTTCAATGCTTCGACCAGCGCCACCACTTCAGGAAAGTAACGCGCCAGAGGTTGGCCGGACTTCGATTGCAGCTCTATCTTCTGCCCGTCGCGAAACACCAGGCAGCGAAAGCCATCCCACTTCGGTTCGTACTGCCACTCCGGACCCTCAGGCAGTTCCGTAACCGACAGGGCCTCCATCGGCAGATAAGGTTGTTTCAGTGGTAACGACATTCGCCTCTTTGCCCTTTGCCCTTTGCTCTTAATCTCCCTTCAGACTTGACCTCAATTGTCTCCCCGCCGACCTCTGACGTAAGACGTCAATTAAAATGGGCCGGCTGAGTCTTCACTTCAAGTGTCTAAAGTCCGACGAACTTCAGTTTGTCGACCTCCAGAACAGAACGGCCTCCCGCAAGCAATGGCTCCCGCCTAATCGACAAGCTGAAGCTTGTCGGACAGATTCGCTTCACCCAATGTAACGCTCTAACTCGAATCGCCCCCGCTGTGACAGCAGTGGCTTCCACAAGTCACCCAGCTTCGCAATGCGCTTCCGCACATTATCGAGCCGAAAGTCTTCGATCTTCAAACCCTTCTCAATCTCTTTCCAGGTGACCGGCATCGACACGCAAGCCCTTGGCGTAGGCCGCACGGAATACACGGACGCCAGCGTGCGCCCCCAGGCGTTTTGATTGTAATCGACCAGTACCCTGCCCTTCGGCCGCTTGGCGATTCGGTACTCCGCCGTTATCAGTTTTGGATTTGTTCCTTCCAGCACCTGGGCCAGCCCCTTAGCAAAGGTCCACACTTGTTTCTGCGTCGGGCCGCGGACGATGGGAACGTAGATGTGAATACCCTTCGAGCCTGTGGTCTTAACCAGCGACGGCATCTTAAGAGACTCTAATGCCTCATGCACAGTCAACGCGGTTTCCCGCACATGATCAAACGAGGCACCCGGACCGGGGTCCAAATCAAAATGAAGATAGTCGGGCCGGTCAACATCGTCGCAGCGCGCGTACCATTGATTAAGATCGATGCACCCGAGATTGACTACCCACAACAAGGACGCCAGGTCCTGGATCATGGGAAAGTCAACGATGTTTCCCGACGAATGATCGATGGAGCAGATCTCTATCCACGAAGGCCGCGGGGTCGGCGCGTGCTTCATGAAAAAGAAGTCGCCCGCCGCCCCGTTGGGGTATCGCTTCATGACCATGGCCCGATCCCGGAGGTGCGGAAGAAGCACCGGCGCCGCATCAGCGTAGTACTGAAGGAGATCGCCTTTCGTTATTCCCAGCGCGGGCCAGAAAGGCTTTTTCAGGTTGGTGAGCTTGACCGTGCGGTCCCCGATACGCGCTTCGAGTTCTGTGGCATCCTTAGGGATCTTGATTCCCTTCACCGTGCGCGTTTTGGGACGCGCAGCCGGCTTGGTAACCCTCGAGGGATGGTAATCGCGCGTTGGTTCTTTCATGGTTTCAGCGTGACTGAAGAAAATACCTTATGCGCCCAATCCTATCATGCTACGCGCGAGTTTTGACGGGGCACTGATGCTGAGTGCTGTTAAGTTTGAGCATCCATTCTCGACCCTGCTTCAAATCTCATTCACACCGCGGCTTGAGCCCAGTGGGGTAGAGCTTCCTAAATTCTGGAACCGTTTCAACGGTGTACCTGTCGGTTTTTTCTGAACGGTAACACGGAAGCAAAACGTTGTATGATTCAGCCATTATAAAGAATAACAACGAGCGGTCCCGATGAGGTCAGTACCACCACGCGGTAGCGGGTGGGTTCTAGAATCGATTTGACGCAGATTGAGCATGAATGCAACCTGACCCACCCGCTACCGCGTGGGGTATTGACCTCATCGGGACCGCATCTATCGCAATGCCGCGGAGCGCGCTGTATAAGCACCGCCCTGCCAGGGGCGCTGTAACCGTGGCTTGGAATTAGGTAAACTACGCCGCGAACCCCCTTGAATAGTTTTCCAAAACCGGGTAGTCTCTTACGTGAAACACAATTTCACCGCTGCTATCAATAGATTATGAGTAGCCTTCAGGGTTTTCATCCGGCAGTCGCCAACTGGTTTGCCAGGACCTTCCCTGCTCCCACGCAGGCGCAGGAGTTAGCCTGGCCGGCGATCAAGGAACATCGCAACACACTAATCGCGGCGCCGACCGGTTCAGGCAAAACGCTGGCGGCTTTCTTCGCTGCCATCGATGAGTTGGTACGACTCGGTATCGATGGTCGCCTTGATGACACGACCCACGTTGTATATGTCTCGCCGCTAAAAGCCCTCAGCAACGACATTCAACGAAACTTGCAAGTGCCGCTGGCAGGAATTCAGCTGGAGTTGCAAGCCATGGGATTGCCTGAGGTAAACATCCGTACGCTTGTCAGAACGGGTGATACGCCTGCGGCTGAACGGACCGCGATGACCAAGCGGCCGCCGCACGTGATCGTGACCACGCCCGAATCGCTGTACATCCTGCTTACCAGCGAAGGCGGCCGGCGGATGCTGCAGACGACCCGTACACTAATTGTCGATGAAATTCATGCGGTGGTCGGCGACAAGCGCGGTTCGCACCTTGCGCTATCAATAGAGCGCCTGGAACAACTCGTAGCCCAACATGCTAAGGATACTGAAAACGAAATCTCAAATCTGAAATCTGAGATCGCAAATCCGCAATCCGCAATCCGCAATCCGAAATTAGTGCGAATAGGTTTATCCGCCACCCAGCGACCGATAGAAGAGGTCGCACGCTTTCTTGTCGGCACGGCCAACATCGGCGCTGACGGCACGCCTGACTGCACAATTGTAGACAGCGGACACGCGCGCCGGCTCGATCTGGCCATCGAGCTTCCCGAATCGCCGCTCCAGGCCGTGATGTCGGGCGAAGTCTGGGATGAAGTTTACGACCGCCTCGCCCAATTGATACGCCAGCACAAGACGACGCTGGTCTTCGTAAACACCCGTCGCCTGGCTGAGCGCGTGGCACGCCATCTGGGCGAGCGCATTGGCGATGAAAACATTGCCGCACATCATGGCAGCCTCGCTCGCGAGCAACGACTGGCCGCAGAACAAAGACTGAAAGCCGGCGAGCTCAGCGCCCTGGTGGCCACAGCTTCTCTCGAGCTGGGCATCGACATCGGCGACGTCAATCTTGTTTGCCAACTGGGCTCTACGCGTTCGATCTCGAGCTTCCTGCAGCGCGTCGGCAGATCGAATCACACCGTCGAGGGCTTTCCGAAAGGAAGAATCTTTCCCCTATCGCGCGATGAGCTGGTTGAATGTGCCGCAATAATTGACGCAGTCCGTCGCGGCGAACTTGATCGGCTTGAGCTTCCGGAAAAGCCACTCGACATTTTGGCCCAACAGATTGTCGCCTCGGCTGCGGCTGAAGAGTGGACTGAGGATGCCCTCTTTGAAATGGTGCGGCGGGCCTATCCCTATCGCAATCTCGATCGAGAGCACTTTGATTCAGTCATCCGCATGCTGGCTGAAGGCTTTTCCACGAAGCGGGGCCGCCGCTCGGCTTATTTGCACCACGACGCCGTGAATCATCGTCTGCGAGGGCGCCGCGGCGCCCGCCTCGCAGCAATCACTTCCGGTGGCGCGATTCCCGATACAGCGGATTATGCCGTGGTGCTTGAACCCAGCGATCTGGTTATCGGCTCGGTTAATGAAGACTTCGCCATCGAGAGTCTGCAAGGCGATATTTTTCAACTCGGGAATACTTCGTGGCGCGTTCTCCGCGTCGAGCAGGGCAAAGTTCGCGTTGAGGATGCGCACGGGCAACCACCATCGATTCCCTTTTGGCTGGGCGAAGCGCCGGCCCGTACGCATGAACTGTCGGTTTCCGTATCGCGCCTGCGCGAGGAGATTGCGAAGCGAGTTGTGGTCGATGCCCCTCAAGGAAGCGTCGGCGCCATGGACCCGCCCGCTATCGCAGTCAGTACTGACAACATTGATGACGAAGCGCAAAACCACAACGACTCCAGTCTTCACCAGGCAATCGGCTCCGCCATCGATTGGCTAACGGAAGAAGTAGATATTTCGCGGCCGGCCGCCGAACAGATTGTCGAATATCTTGCCGGAGCGAAGATCGTGCTCGGTGTAATGCCTTCGCAGGACAATCTAGTCCTTGAACGTTTCTTTGACGACAGCGGCAGCATGCAGTTGGTGCTGCATTCCCCCTTCGGCAGCCGCCTCAATCGGGCCTGGGGTCTGGCGCTGCGGAAACGCTTCTGCCGCAAGTTCAACTTCGAGCTGCAGGCTGCGGCCACAGAAGATGCAATCGTGTTGTCACTTGGCCCAACCCACAGCTTCCCTCTCGACGAGGTTTTCCACTATCTGAATTCAAAGACTGTGCGGCAACTTCTCTGTCAGGCGTTGTTGGATGCTCCAATGTGGAACATTCGCTGGCGCTGGAACGTGACCCGCGCACTGGCAGTCCTTCGCCGCCGCGGCGGCAAGAAGATTCCCGCGCAGCTTCAGCGCATGGACGCGGAGGATTTGCTGACCGCTGTATTTCCCGATCAGGTGGCCTGCGCAGAAAATCTTTCGGGCGAGCGGGAAATTCCCGAGCACCCGCTGGTGGCGCAGACGGTGCACGATTGCCTCGAAGAAGCCATGGATGTCGAAGCTCTGGAGCAGCTGCTGACATCGATCGAGCGAAACGAGAAAAATCTTTTTGCGCGCGATGTCATCGAGGCTTCACCCCTCGCCCAGGAAATACTGAACGCCCGGCCTTATGCGTATCTCGACGACGCGCCGCTTGAAGAACGCCGCACCCGCGCAGTGTTTCAGCGCCGATGGCTTGATCCCGAGACTGCTTCGGACATGGGCAAACTCGATCAGGGAGCAATCGATCGCGTTCGTGATGAAGCGTGGCCTGAACCGCAGAACGCCGATGAGCTCCAGGATGCGCTGGTCGAGCTTGGCTTCTTAACTCCCGAGGAAGGCGCGGAGTGGCGGCAGTTCTTTACTGAGCTGCAAAATGATCGTCGCGCTGCGGTGCTAAGTAGGACAGACTTTCAGTCTGTCACTGAAATCGGAGAGACAGGCAGGAATGCCTGTCCTACTTTGTGGGTCGGGGCCGAACGTTTGCCACAACTTCAGGCCATCTATCCCTCAGCTACGCTCGAACCGCCTATCTCTGCGCCCGAAGGTTTGGCCCAAAAAGTCTGGTCGTTCGAAGAGGCGCTGGTCGAAATTCTTCGCGGCCGGCTTGAAGGCCTTGGTCCAACCACAGTGGAGAGTCTGGCCAACTCTTTAGGGCTAAACAAACTCGAGATCGAAACGGGTCTGCTAAAACTGGAGGCTGAAGGGTTCGTCATTCGCGGACACTTCACACCCGGCGCCAGGGAAACTGAGTGGTGTGCCCGCCGGTTGCTGGGGCGAATACATAGCTACACACTGAACCGCCTGCGACAGGAGATTGAGCCTGTCTCCAGCGCCGACTTCATTCGCTTTCTGCTCGCCTGGCAAAAAGTTGCCCCCGATCATCAGATGGAAGGGCCGGAAAGTGTGCGCGCCGTGATCGAGCAGCTCGAGGGTTTCGAAGCGCCCGCGGCGGCATGGGAAGGCGAGCTGTTACCCAGCCGCCTGGTGGAATACGATCCGGCATGGCTGGATGCATTATGCCTCTCCGGCGAACTGGTTTGGGCCCGGCTAACACCTCCTTCAACCTCGCCGCGGCCAACCTCTTCCGAGAACGGAGTCGAGAAAGCACGAGGAACTGCGCCAGTGCGCACCACCCCGATCGCTCTTCTGCCTCGCAAAGATTTCGCCATCTGGAGTTCAGCCTTTCCGAAACCTTCTCCGAAAGGGACCGAGTTCTCGACGACCACGCGCGCTGTCCATGATTACCTCGCCAGTCGTGGCGCCTCTTTTTTCAACGACATCGTCGAAGGCACAAACCTCTTGCGTAGCCAGGTAGAGGAATCACTGGGCGAGTTAGTAGCTTACGGGCTGGTGGTTTCCGACAGCTTCGCCGGATTAAGAGCTTTACTGACTCCCTCCAATCGGAAAACGCATGCAGGCGCAAGGCGCAAGCGCCGCGAGCCGGTTTACGATATGGCCAGCGCCGGTCGCTGGTCGCTGCTCAACCGGGTAGGACAGGCATTCCTGCCTGTCAGTTCTGAAAGTGCGAAACCCCGCGGCAGTAGCCCGACCGTAAGGGAGGGCGTCGCTTCTCTGGCCACCAATGATCCCGAAGCAGTGGAGCAGATCGCCCGCACGCTTCTAAAGCGCTACGGAGTCGTTTTCAAAAGATTACTGGAACGCGAAGGTATGGCCCTGCCCTGGCGTGTACTCTTGCGCATGTATCATCGACTGGAAGCTCGTGGCGAGATTCGTGGTGGGCGCTTTGTAGCCGGAATCTCCGGCGAACAGTTCGCGTTGCCGGAGGCGGTGGGAATGCTGCGCTCAATTCGCCGCACCCGCACTTCAACTGAGGAATTGTTTAGAGGCGGTCAGCAGCCGAATGCGCCTGCCATACCGGGGCTGGATGTCAATCAGGAGAGTTTGATCTCGATTAGCGCCGCTGATCCTTTGAATCTCGCCGGCATCATCACTCCCGGCGGGCGTATCACGGCGCATACTTCCAACCGCATTCTCTATCGCGACGGGGTGCCCGTGGCCAGTCTCGAAGCCGGCGAGACTCGTTTCCTGGCTGAACTCAGCCGCACCATGGAATGGAAAGCCAAAGCCGCCCTGCTTCGCAAACCGACTCCGCCGCAACTGCGCTCGTATCTGAGACGGCCTGCGTGATGAAGCGGCCCATCATTTCAGCACCGCCACAATAATCATCTCGTAGGGCAACGCGTCGTCCTGCTCTTCATCTATGGCCAGCTTGCTGGCTATCTCAAAAACTTTATTCAAGTTCACGCGGGGAATGCCAAGCACGTGCAGCTTGTCGCCTTTGCCGAGGTTTTTCACCGCGTCAGCCGAGGGACTCCCTTTCGCAAAGATCATCCGCCTGTTCCCGTCCACCAGCGGAGGTTCAAAACCCTTTGTCGCGGAGACTTGTGCCGAAACAATGTAGCCGTCCCCGACGTCTTTTGGTTTTTCCGCCAGCTTGATAAAGAACTCCGCATAGTTGTAGAAGGCCCTGCTGCTGGTGAGCATGATGGCGGTGTTCGACCGGCTGATCGTGATCGTGCGCTGATCGTAATAAGGAAAAGCCGTCGTAGCGGGATAGCCCCTGAATTCCTCAGTCGGATTAGTCGGCTTATCAACGATAGGCAGAAACGAGTCGAGGCAGTTAAAGCCGCCAAAGTTCGTGATGGGATGAATCTCAAATAGATGATTCGGATTTGAGTTTTTGGGAGTCAGAACGGTTTGACCTTGCGTCTGATCCTGGCTGCCCGGGTGTTCGAACCAGAGACGCCACACGCCGGTAAGGTCGACCTTTTGGCCGGGAGAAGTTTGCATCAAAAATTGCATCGTGTCCGACTCCAGCCGGCCGTTTATTATTTCCGCCACCATTGGCAGCAGAACTACTGTGTCGCGCCCGGCCATGTGAACATCGCCGTCATCCACGACAGCGTTCGGATGATCGTGATGCTGATCGACCTTGAGACTGGTACTGATTGTGGCTTTGTCTTTGTATTTCTTGACGAACCCTTTGGTGAGCGCGAGTGTAATCTGAGCTCCGCAAATCACCGGCGAGCACGTCAGAGTGCCGATAAGCAGGGCAACCTGGAATCGTCTCATGGAACGCATCTTTGTTCTCCTTTGATCGACGGATCAAGGCTAAGCTTTAGCATGAACATCTGCCTTCCCAGGAGCTTTCGCCTTTTCATCCGGCGATTTGCCGCTGGAGCGTATGTTCATGAACTTGTTCAGCATATCAAACCAGAATGGAGCGCCGAGCGAGAGAGCCAGTATCGTCAGGATCCAACCGAGCAGCCGCTCGCCCCAATCTCTCCATGAGTTGTCCGTCAAAGCGCCACGCCAGCCCAGAACCTGGCCCAGCAGATCCTGCTCTTTGGCCGAGACCTGATTCCCCTCATTCACAGTCACGGTGGGATTTGTCGGATCGTCCTCGTCCTGATACTCCACCGAGATGCGCGGGCGTGGCTTCTGCGCTCTGACCTTTGCTTCCTCTACGACGGCGGTGCGCAACACCGGATCAGTCCAGAGCCGGCGGGCGATGTGGATCGTATCGGCGTTTGCCAGAAGGGTGATTGCCAGGGCGACAATGATGGTCCATGTCTGAGTCCGCCGCTTATACCAGCCACTGACGCGATCCATTGCATCGTTGAACCAACCTTCAATGGCACTCTGGGCGGCCTCAACAGTTTGCTGGGAGCGCTGCAATAAAGCCAGGAGCGTCTTCTTCACATCACCATCCGGCAATGATCGGGCGCCCTGCTCAAAATCGGCGAAGGCTAATGTGCCCGCCTGCTTCGCGCTCATTAAGTCGGTAACTATCATGGAGAAGGTGCGCGCGGAGATGTAGGCTGGATGATTCCCGTCTTTCATCATGCTGGTCATCAGCGGGTGCCGGTAAAACTCGGCCACGAAAGCGTCGCCGCCGCTCTTATCGTCGCCAGTGGGCTGGTTACCAAGCAGCTGCGCAATTCCCTTCTTCAACATCTTTGCGCGCGATTTCGACAAAGTGGCAATCCACTCGTTGGCGGCGGTGCAAAGCATTGCCAGCAGCAAATAGACGAAGATCAAACCGATTACGACATCGAGAATGGCGGAGTTGAAGAGTCCCATGAGAGCCTCCTGGGGTGGGCCGTCTGCGGCAAGGTTGTGAGATCAAGACGACGTGTTGCGAGGACACGCGTTAAAGCACCGGACACTGAGTTCGATATAGAAGCCCTTAATATTACATCAGAGGGAAAAATACAACCCTTCTACTGGGAGCGCGGGCGCCCTCGCCCGCAACTGTCAGTACCGTCCGCGGGAGCGGATGGGTGTCTTTCGAATCACCCACCTGCTACCCAGGCGGTACTGACTGCGCCACGTTGCGGGCGAGGGCGCCCGCGCTCCCAGTAAGATAGCCTCCAGGTTCGAGACTCCCGAGCGGCACTCTCGTTGCTAGTTCACCCCCGAGACACGCGATCCAGCCCCAGGGGTGGATCGTTGCCAGACAAGTTCGCAATTAACTGTACGTCAAAGTTACAGGCGTGATGATTTGTTGCGCCCTAATAAGGAGGGTTCAATGGCTAACAAGAAAGAAGCTCAGAAACGCGAGTTAATCGATACCGGCACGGACAAACGTTTCGTGCGCCGCGATGAAAAGGGTCAATTCGACGAAAGTGATGATGTCGGCCGTTCACTTGCCCAGGATGTGCGGCAGCACGCCAAAACGACCGTTAAGTCCGGCCAGGGCGATCGGGGCGATCAGAAGTCCAGGAAGTCATAGGCGTTCCGGCCAACAGCACGAGCAAGAAGAGGCCATTTGGAGTGTGCCGGCAGAGCGGAGCGGCGACGGCGCTTTGGGTTCTGTACCTTCAAACAATCCAAAGCGGTGTCGCCGCTTCGCTCTGCCACCGCACTCCAAAACAAACCTAAGGCGCGCGCGTTCGTTTGAAGAGCAGCATGAGCGCCGACGCAACTATTCCGATTGAAGACAGCAGCGCTAACCAGAACCATCCGGTCACCTGCGCGGCGATCAGGCCTGACCAACGGTCGGCTTTCACATGCTCGTGATTTATCAAATAGGCGCTGAGTAATCCGCTTACCAGGCTCAACAGCGAGAAGAGTTGCCTTTCCCTGAAACGCGCCAGCCCTAACGCGAGCAGCGCAATCATAAGTACCGGGATTAGCCACAACAGTTTTTCATTCTGCCGAGCGAGATCGAAACCGCTGAGCGAATCCTTTTCGCCACCGCAACTCACTTGCACCCACGGCAAGAAGAAGCAGATCAAAACAATTGCCGCGGCACTTAGGTTAATCTGGCGCAGTCTGTTCATTACTCGATTGGTTTAGTCACCCTTGCCCAGAACTTCGAGCGCCAGCGGAATTGTGGTTAGGGCCCCGACAAGGAAAAGGGCCCAGCCGACGGCTTTTCGCTCTTTTGAATCGAACTTCTGCGTCAACAGCAATCCAAGGCCGGCGCCCAGCGCAACTCGAGTCCCTGCTATCAACGCCAGTTCCGGCAGCGTTACCTTTCGCTCTTTAAGAAAAGTCATAACATTCTCCAATCACAAACTATCGCAGTATTGTCCACCATTAAAACACTTGCCAATTGCAAGTCAAGGTCTAGTCAGCGTAGGTAGTGGTTTAGTTTCCCAATATGGGTGGAACATAAGATCCATAGCAGTGAAAAAAGCCGAACTCTTTTAGCCGCATTCATGCGGCTTTCCCGCGGGTTACTAGACCGGGCGTTTTACGCCCGGGCCAGGACGCACCGGAAGTCCGAAAGCCCGTTTCAACGGGCTTATGTCTGAGGCTTTAGCCACAATAAAAGCTCTTAATTAGAAGCACGCTGGAAGCGCGCTTATGGTCAGAGTGCGCCGCTGGCCCAGCGCTAAAAAGCGCTGGTCTATAAACCCTTTGGGAAAGCCGTCTGAAAGACGGCTGGAGCCCACGCAAAATCAAATACATCTTTAGCAGCGCGACGCAGTGGCGCCGTTTTCGCTATAATCTTTCAACAATCAGGGACATCATCAGCGAGCGATACTTCATTACACCACGATGAAACAGTACCACGATCTTCTGCGAGAGATTCTGGCCCACGGCCGGAAGCACAACGACCGCACCGGTGTCGGCACGATTTCCCGCTTCGGTCATCAGATGCGTTTCAACCTGCGTGAAGGTTTTCCCATTGTCACTACTAAGAGGGTTCCTTTCCGCTGGGTGGCAGAAGAGCTTTTCTGGTTTCTCTCCGGCGACACTCATGAAGCAAACCTGCGGGCGAAGGGTGTCGACATCTGGGCCGAGTGGGCCGATGAAGAACACGCCCGCCGGTTTGATCGCGCCGCGGGCGATCTCGGTCCGGTGTATGGTTACCTGTGGCGATCATTCGGCGGAAACTACCCGCAGACGAATGGAGTCGATCAGATTGCGCGTTTGCTGAGCGAGATTGAAACGAACCCAAACTCTCGACGGCTTATCGTGACCGGTTGGGATCCCCGGGTCAGTGACGAGGTCGATCTACCGCCCTGTCACACGCTGTTTCAATTCAAGGTCGAAGATGAAAGATTGCATTGTCAGCTTTACCAGCGTTCGGCCGATGCGTTCCTTGGTGTCCCCTTTAATATCAGCTCGTACGCGCTGTTGACGCACTTGATCGCACACGTAACCGGGCTTCAGGTGGGCGATTTCATTCACACCTTTGGCGACTGTCACATTTACCAGACTCATCTCGAGCAAGTGGAAGAGTTGTTGGCGCGCGAGCCATTGCCGCTGCCTGCGCTGGAAATAGTCGATCGAGAAAAAAGTCTGCGAAGGTTGGAAGGTCTGCTGGAGATGCGCTACGACAACTTGAATCTGATTGGCTATCACTCGCACGCAAAGATTGCGGCGCCAGTGGCCGTGTAGGACAGGCATTCCTGCCTGTCGGGTTACATTGCCAATTGTCGATTTCCGATTGCCAATTGGCTTTTGACGAGAACGCCAATCGGCATTTGGCAATTGGCAATCGGCAATGCGAATGGCAATCATCGGCATCGTCGCAGTAGATCGAAACGGCGCTATCGGCAAAGGCGGCCGGCTGCCCTGGCATTTCTCCGCCGACATGAAATTTTTCAAGGAGACCACGATGGGAAATACCGTGGTGATGGGCCGGCATACCTGGCTAACCCTGAAAGGGCCGCTCAAGGGTCGACAGAACATTGTTCTCAGTCGCGAAAAGAATCTTCAGCCACAGGATTCGCTGATCGTTTTAAGCGACATTAAATCCGTGATTGAATTCAGCAGTAATCATGAGGGACATCTGTTTGTGATTGGCGGCGCCCAGGTCTATAAATCGCTCCTTCCCTACATTGAAAGATGGTTTGTTACTGAGGTCCCCCTGGCGGTCGAAGGCGCAGACACATTCATGCCGGCAAATTATCTGGAAGGATTTGAGCTATACGAAGTGCGCCAGCTCGAGGATGATTTGCGTGTGAAGTTCTACGAAAGAATGTAACGCGCACCTCGAACAAGACCGAGTAGATCCAGGAAAGAGCGGGGGCATGCCCCCTTCCTGACTGCAAGTAGACAGTGTTGAGTCAGACTTCCATCTTGAAGAATCAAAGTTGAGTCAGACTTTCCAAACGAAGAACCAAGCTGAGTCAGACTTCCAGCCTGAAAAATCAAAGTTCAACTAGGAATACTTGCAGTCAGGAAGGGGGCATGCCCCCGCTGCTTTGTCTTGAGAATCAATCAAAAAGCAGACAGGCAGGAATGCCTGTCCTACTTCACTGGCGCATCAAGGACATCGTGGCGGGTGATGATTCCGGTTATGCGCCCGTACTCTTCAACCAGCACCGCCTGATGGGATTGCAACTTCTTGGTTACGTCATTGATGCCGGCATCAACATCCACCGTCGGAAAACTCGCGTCCATCACTTCGCTTACCGGTGATTCCAGCAGTTCCCGGTTCCTGAGAACTTTCGAAAGCACGCGACTCTCGCGCAGCGAGCCGACTGAGCTTCCGTCCTCCAGCACCGGAATCTGCGTTACGCTCATCTCGCTCATCATGGCCAGCGCGTCAGCAATCCGCGTGTCCGGGCCAACCGAAATCAGATTCGCGGGACCGTAGGCCCCCTTGGTTTCGCTGATCAACCCCGCAGTAATCTTTTGCGGCTCGAGTAAACGCTTCTCTTTCATCCACTCGTCGGAATGATGCTTGGTCAAATAGTGTTCGCCGGTGTCACAAATGATGAAGACCACGACTCCGTTTTCATCCAGGTCGCGCGCCACCCGCAAGGCGGCGCCGAGGTTCGTTCCCGAAGAACCTCCACAAAATATTCCTTCCGTCCGCCCCAACTGTCGCGAGAGTTCGAACGACTCGCGATCCGTGACGTTGACAACTTCATCTACGTATTGCAACTGCGCGTTTGCAGGCAGCACCTCCTGGCCAATGCCTTCGACAAGATATGGCGTGGTCTCCGGAATTTTTCCAGTGTCTTTGTAGGTCTTGTAGATTGAGCCGTAAGGGTCGGCGCCAATCACGCGAATGTTCGGGTTCTTTTCTTTCAGAAAGCGTCCCGTGCCCGAGATTGTGCCGCCGGTACCAATGCCTGATACGAAGTGGGTGACCTTGCCTTCCGTCTGTTGCCATATCTCCGGCCCGGTGGTGCGGTAATGTGCTTCCGGATTTGCCGGATGTGAATACTGGTCCGGATAAAATGAATTGGGTGTCTCGGCAGCGATTCGCCTGGCGGTCGATACGTAATGGTCCCGCGTGCCCGGCTTGGCGGAAACCGGAGTAATCACCACGTCGGCGCCCAGCGCTTTGAGGTACCTTGATTTTTCTACCGACGCTTTGTCTGTCATCACGAAGATGCACTTGTAGCCTTTAACAGCCGCGGCCAGGGCCAGACCAATGCCCGTATTGCCCGAGGTCGCTTCCACGATCGTGCCGCCCTGTTTCAGGATTCCTTCGCGCTCCGCAGCCTCAATCATGGCGATGCCGATGCGATCCTTCACGGAGAAACCTGGATTCAGGTTTTCCATCTTTGCCAGCACCGTGGCCTTCACGCCTTTGGTCAATCGCGACAGCTTCACCAGCGGAGTATGGCCGATCAGTCCCAGGACATTTTCGTGGTAGTTCATAGACTCTTAGCCTTCGATACCTTGTTCAAAAGAGTACGTTGCGCCGAATTGACGAATCAAGTTTCTTAAGATTACCGATCCTGATCAGTTTAGCAAGCGGGACACAAGTTCGGGCTCTTATTCTGAGATCTTTCGTTTGGCCAGTTAGGACGAGCGATCTACGAACTACACGAAAGATCACGAAGAAAACTTAGTGTTGCTTGATGTTTCTTAGTGTGATTTAGTGGATCGTTCCTCATTTCTTAAGGTAGGGCACTACCAGAAGCCCATCTTACTTAACCAACCCAGCACACAAATCCCTTGCGATCATTTCCCCCGCGACTCGATGCCCCAACTGGTTCCAATGTCCCTCGCCCATGCTGCCCGGAAAGCCGTGCAGGAAAGCTTTATTCTGATCCGCATACTTCTGCATCCCGGGCGCCAACGTGATTAAGGCGATACCATCTTTAGCGCAGAATGTTCCGATGCGCCGGTCCGGATAGAAAAGGTCCTCCGCCTCAACTCGCTTCAGAAAGCTCGACCGCACCTCCGGGTTGGGATACACCTGAATGCCGTTGCTCAAAGTGACCACCAGAAACTTCGCTCCATGGCTCTGGACCTCGTCGCGCATCAACGCGATTAATCCTTCAGTCACCCGCCACGCATCTTTCCACACCGCGTCTCGTGGCTCGCGATAGACTACATTATCAACGCCCAGCTCATCCTCGGATGCCGGCGCCGCCGCGAAACCCATTTTTACTGGACTGGACGCCGGCTTAGTTCGCTTCGATGCCAGCCAGATTTTTAGTCCATGCTGCGCCCGCTCGATCGCCTGGACCAGCCGCAAATGATCCTCAAACCAGCGCCCCACACGCGCCGCCTTCGATTCGCGCCACCAAAAATTGCGTGTGCCCTTAAAGGAATCATCCAACACAAGCTTCCCATCCTGATAAATGAAATACGGAATCCGATCCGTCTTTTTCAGTGATCGAACGTTATCGCTGATGTCATTATTGGTGGTGAGCGCCAGCATCACCAGATCTGGTGAATACTCCCAAACGCGCTTTCGCAACGTCAGGAGTTCCTGAGCAGTGCCGTAACCGGACACTCCGAAGTTGATGACTTCAATCTTCTTCCCATCAAAGGCGCCGCACTCGTTCAGCTTCCTTTCGAGGACAGCCCAGAAAGCATCTTCCATCCCGACCGGGAAGGCTTCCGGATACGAATCGCCCACGACGGCGATGCGGAACGTGCCGGCTGGCCTGGCCTTTGAGTGTTCGCGGTCGCGCCAGCCATCGCTATTGATGCGAACATAGGCCTCACCTTCTTTGCGATACCAGCCTTCCATTCCGGGGCGCAGTGCGTAACCACGCGACTCATCAGGCTGGTAAAATTCCGGATAGGAAAACCCGGCGACGCGCAGCGCTATCTCTGCGATAAGGGCGCCGACAAAAATTCCGAAGAGAATAAGCAGAAGTTTGCCCGCGAGGGTTTTTAGCCGGCTGGGTTTCCTCTCAACACTCGCGTGCTGTGCGTCGTTAGTCACGTGGTGAAGAGCTTATATTTTATGACTGGATTATTCCAAACGGCGGGGCATGCCGTGCCATAGGAAAAACTCATGACTCGGGCCGCTGGTTGTACTAGGGCAACTACAAAAATCCGAAGCTTGACCTCCAAGCCTTCACCCCTATAATGAAAATCCATGGCGGGGTAGCTCAGATGGTTAGAGCGTGGGATTCATAACCCCAAGGTCGGCGGTTCGATCCCGCCCCCCGCTACCAGATTTCCAATTCCTTACGACAAGCCTCAATTTCCCTAAGTGGTCTCAACTGTCAGTCTCCAACTTTTTCAGAGTTGCCATTTAACGCATTCGAATGCGGTTCCTCTTCCGTAACGCAAACTGTTAGTTTGCGCGCTCAGGCATTTCCAGCGTAGCGACGCAAACTAACAGTTTGCCTTACAACAAAGATATCGCCAAAAGGTTCTCTTCCCGAAAGATCACCGGGCAGGTCGCTTCAGGATTTCCGCCAGGGCCTGCAATCGGGTTGCGGCACTCTGAAGCGCCTGCCGCACGGCGGCAATACTGCGTGGTCATCTCAGCCGCTTGCGCGTGACGCATGATCATGCCCTGCATGAACTGCACATCTGCCGGCGAGTGTGGCGGCGGTGTGGCCCTCGTCGACGGTGGCAGCGTCCGGGTTGGCTGGCCCGTCGCACCAGGCTGCACCACGGCCGGCGTAGCAGGGTCAGCCTGCTGTGCGCAGACCAGCAGCGAGAACAAGCCAGCGAGGATACTACCGGCCATCAGCCCGCTTCAATATGCTGAAAGTTTCATTACTGACCGGAGTTTATGCACTCCTGGCATGAAAGGTTTTGATCGACGCTGAATGGCTAAGCATTGAGGTGGCTCACCTTATGACAAAGCGGCACCAGGGTCATTGGGGGCATGTCGAAACAATGCGTAATTTTTTCGCGTAATTTTTTCGCTTGCCGCCCAATGCTCGAGGGTGTATTAGAAGGTATGCGACCTCAGAAATGCACTTCCTTAGCCGCCCCGGCGGGGAAACTCAAGCGTGGGAGCTTGATAAAGTACGCAGGCCAGTACTAGTGACAGAGGTCGCCGCACAGCGTCACTCCGCATCTTAAAGGGCTTGTCTAAAGAGTAACGGATCTTCGAAGGACAAGGGCCCCAACTCACCGCGAAATACTGTCCACCGAAAAAAACTACAGTCATTGAACTGGTCGCCAGCAATAGCAGAATAGCCACCGGTTTCTAAGGTTGATAAGAACAACCGCCTAAATCTAATTGAATTTTGGAGCATAACAATGAAAAGAAAAATCGCCTGGTCCCTATTAATGCTCGTCGTTTTGGTCGGTGCATCTCTTAAGTACACCCGAAGCGCATATTCAAGTTCATCTAAACAACGCATCGCAGCGCCGCGGGCGGTTCCCGCGACTTCCAACCTAATTCTGCCGGTCGTAACAACGCTCGATGTCGATCGCACAGACGATACGGCCGCCGCTACAGTGTGTTCAGCCTTACCGAACGATTGCAGTTTGCGCGGCGCAATTATTGCGGCAAACGCCGATGCCAGCATGACCCCGGTGATTATCAACCTGCAACCGGCGACCACCTACAACCTTACCCTGGCCAATGCCACGCAGGAGAACGCCGCGGCAACGGGTGACCTGGACATAACGAGCAGTTTTCACCCGGTTACCATCGTCGGTGGTGGCTCGTCAGGGCCGAGCGCGACCATCATCGACGCCGCCGGTCTGAATACGGGCAGCATGCGCGACCGCGCGTTCCATATCACGGTGTCCGGGGCAAACGTCACCTTCCAGGATTTAGTTATTCAGAATGGCAGGGCTGCCGATAACGGCACATTCGGCGCGAGTACCAGCCCCACGGCACAGAACACCGACCGCGCCGGCGGCGGCATTCTTAGCAACGGTGGCAGAGTTACGCTGACGAACGTCACCGTCCAATCATGCCAGGCACTAGGCAAGGGCGACACCATTGTAAACAACCCCAACGCCCTCGATGCCATGGGCGGCGGCCTCGCCAGTCTCGCGATCGGCAACGTGACCATTACCGATAGTACCTTCACGGCCAACACCGCTCAGGGCGGCAACGGTCTCAACTTCAACAACGCCGCCGGCTCCGGTGCCAGGGGAGGTTCGATCTATTTCGAAGGCGGCACGCTCAACATCAGCGGGTCGCGAATCTTACTAAGCAGCGCCAACGGCGGGAATGGGGGCAACGGCCCCGGCAACCAAACAAACGGAGGCGCAGGCGGCGCCTCCTTCGGTGGCGGCGCCTATGTCAGCGGCACGATTAGCATCAACAACACCACGTTCGAGAGCTGCGCAGCCCTCGGCGGCAATGCCGGCACGGGGCAGAACGGTGGCAACTTCGGCGGAGAAAGCGGCGGCGGCGGCATCTACGGTCTAGGTAGCCTTACTGTGACCAACTCCACCTTTGACCTAAATAGCTCCACTGGCGGTCGCGGCGGCGATGCCTTCGGCCCGGACTGCTTCGGTGGTCATATCGCTTTTGACGGTGGGGCCGCTCGCGGCGGCGCCATCGTGGCCGGCAACGGAAGCCTAATCATCAATACCGCGACGTTCGCGAACAACTCTGCCAATGGCGGTAACGGCGGCGACGGCGGAGAAACCAACGGCGGCGGCTGCGCTGGTAGCCAACACGGCGCCGGCGGGCTGGCCCATGGCGGCGCGATCACTAATCTCAATGCGGCCACCGTGAATATAAAACACGCAACGATCAGCCTTAACAACGCTCAGGCCGGCAACAGCGGCGTCAACCAGGGCGGAGCCAACAGCCCGGCGCGACTCGTGGCCGAGGGTACCGGCGGCGGCATCCGCGTGGCCCCCGGCAGCAGCGTCACTTTGCAAAACACAATCATCGCTGGTAACACCGCTGCCAACGGCGCCGGCAACACCTCAGCCGCTCCGACTGCCGGACCAAATGTTGACGGCGCCGTTTCTAGTCTTGGCCATAACCTTCTTGGAGTCACAACCGAGGCAACGGGTTTTACCGGCGCCGGTGATCAGACCAGCGCTAACCCGATGTTAGCGGCGCTGGCGAACAATGGCGGTCCAACCCGGACGATGGCGCTTTCGGCCGGCAGTCCAGCGATCGACGCGGGCGTGGCGGCCGGCGCCACATTTGATCAGCGCGGCCTGCCGCGCACGTTCGACCAAACTGGCGTTGCTAATGCTGCGACGAGCGACGGCACCGACATCGGCGCCTTTGAACTCCAACCTCTTTGCACCCTCACCTGTCCAGGCGACATTACCGTGCCGAATGATCCGGGCACGTGCGCCGCGGTGGTCACTTACACTGCTCCTTCCGGATCAGAGTGCGGCACGGTCACCTGTGACCATCCCTCCGGAACGTCTTTCGCAGTGGGAGACACCATGGTCACCTGCACCAGTTCGGTTGGTCCGACTTGCACCTTCAAAGTCACAGTCACTGATAGCCAGGCGCCGGCACTCAACGGCGTGCCTGCTGATGCCACGGTTGAGTGCAATGATGTGCCCCCGGCCCCCGTTGTTACTGCATCAGACAACTGCGACTCCAGTCCGACAGTGCAGTTCACACAAACGCGCGCCGACGGCAGTTGTCGGAATAGCTACACGCTGACCCGAACGTGGACAAGTACGGACAACGCCGGGAACACCACCAGCCAGTCGCAAGTAATCACCGTGCAGGACACGACAGCGCCGGTGCTCAGCAATGTTCCGTCTAATGTCACGGCCGAGTGTGACAATGTGCCCGCCGCAGCTACGCTGACGGCGACGGACAATTGTGATTCAAACGTAACGGTGCAGATGACCCAGACCAGGGCTAATGGAAGTTGTCCGAGCAACTACACGCTGACGCGCACCTGGACAGCCACAGACTCCTGCGGCAACAGCAGCAGTAAGACGCAGGTAGTCACCGTGCAGGACACGACAGCGCCGGTGCTGAGTAATGCTCCGCCTGATGTCACCGTCGAGTGTGACAATGTGCCCGCCGCAGCCACGCTGACTGCGACGGACAATTGTGATTCAAACGTAACGGTGCAGATGACCCAGACCAGGGCTAATGGAAGTTGTCCGAGCAACTACACGCTGACGCGCACCTGGACAGCCACAGACTCCTGCGGCAACAGCAGCAGTAAGACACAGGTAGTCACCGTGCAGGACACGACAGCGCCGTTGCTGAGTAATGCTCCGCCTGATGTCACCGTCGAGTGTGACAATGTGCCCATCGCAGCCACGCTGACGGCGACGGACAATTGTGACTCGAACGTAACGGTGCAGATGACCCAGACCCGGGTTGATGGCAGTTGTCCAAACAACTACACGCTGACGCGGACCTGGACAGCCACGGACGCCTGCGGCAACAGCATGGGTAAGATGCAGGTGATTACGGTTCAGGATACGAAGAAGCCGCAGTTCGTGACACCACCAACCAATCATTCGGCCTTTGCCGATGCCAATTGCCAGGCGCCGACGCCTGACTTCACGGCTGGCGTTCTCACCAGCGACAACTGTTCGACGGTGACCTTAAGCCAGAGTCCGGCCGCGGGCACGCCGATGCCTCTCGGACACAATCCGGTGCAGGTGACGGCAACCGACGCCTGCGGCAACGCCACCTCGGTCACTGTCTTCTTCGATGTGATCGACAACACGCCGCCGAGCATCACGCTCAACGGCAACGTCATCACTCTCTGGCCGCCCAATCACCAGTACCAGACCGTGCAGGTTTCAGATCTGGTTGCCGGCGCCAGCGACAACTGCGACAGCACCGTCGGCTTGAACAGCGTCCACATTTCGCAGGTGACGAGTGACGAGGTCGAGATCGGTAGCGGTGACGGCAATACCTTAAACGACATCGTGATCGCGGCTAATTGCAGGTCAGTGCAGCTGCGCTCAGAGCGCGCAGAAAATGGCAATGGGCGGGTCTACACGATCACTTTCAAGGTGACTGATGCTTCGGGTAATGTCACTACTGCTACGGCAAAAGTCACCGTGGTTCATTCACAAAACGGATCGGCCGCAGTGGACGATGGGCCGCATTACACAGTCGTGAGCGGTTGTCCTTAGCGGTCAGCGAGCCTTGAGGCCGACGGGGAAAATCAGCCGCAGATTTACGCGGATGAACACGGATAAGAGTCAGAATCCAGAAGCAAAATCAGATCTCTCCGTTGCGCTGCGGATTCCTTTGCGGTCAAATCATTGTGCTTTCTAATCCGTGTTCATCCGCGTAAATCTGCGGCTAATTCTTCTGCGCCGCACTCCAAAAAGAACAAACGCCGACCCTCAACAGGTCGGCGCTGTCTTAACAGTTCGTCGTTCTGTGTAATCTGCGTAATCTGTGGACTGACTTATCTCCCGCAACCTCGCACACAGTTGCGATGCGCTTCATTCGCCGCCCGCTCACAAGCAGCGCGGTCTCGTCCAGTCCGGCCGTGACAGGCGCGTATCGCATCCTTGTGGGCTCGCTTGCAGTCCTTGACACAATTCTTGTGTGCCCGATGCCTCTCCTTATCTTGAAGTTTCGACGGCCTGGGTTTCGGAGGATAAGGCTTCAAGTGCCTCAGTTTTGGCTCCGGCTTAATCGGCTTGTCGGGTCTTTCCAGCGATTGCACGGTTTCATGTCGCCCTCCCGGCGGAGACATCTTGGCATGTCCCTTTCCTTTTCCTTGCGCAGTTGCCACCGTGGCGCCGCCCAGCAGCAATATTGCCCCCAGCAATACCGACGCGCCGCCCCGGTTTAGTGCATCGAGTTTCCAAATCATACAGATACCTCCTGTGCTTAAATCGACAGTCCTTCCAGATTCAGTGCCTTCCAGCAAGGATTGCCTGGAATTAATTGGCTTGGTAGGACCGATAGCAAGCAGTGTTCCCCGGCTGGGTCTTCGATGGGTGGTCGGCGAGGTCTTAACCGTTATTTGCCTGCTGCGTAATCCGCGTAGTCTGCAGACTCCTTAGCTCAACTCTGATATTCGCAGTCAGGAAGGGGGCATGCCCCCGCTCAAAAAGATCGCCGCGGGCAACGCGTTTTGTCAGTACCGCCTGCTCTCCTCTTCCTTTGGGAGAGGTCGAGTGAGGGTGCGAAGCTTAGCGGGTGGGTTCTTCAAGCGATTCGCAAGGCCCTTAAATAAGCCACAGATTTACGCGGATGAACACGGATAAGAGGCAGAAGGCAGAAACAGCCCTTTCAGAGTTCGTTCCGGACTCCTGCACTGTCAAATTATCCTGCTCCCTCTGATCCGTGTTCATCCGCGTAAATCTGCGGCTAATTCTCCGGCGACCATAGGTCAGTTGCGGAACCTTGTCTCGATCCGTTTCTTGGTTTCCTCCCAAGGAATGGACTTTTCGGGGTACTGCTCCATATCCGCTAGGCGAGCCTCGAGCAACGCCTTTTGTTCATCGGTGAGCGGGTCATCGTCATCGAGCCAATCATCGCCATCGAGCTCCGCTAGCTTCAACCGGATCTGTGATCTTTCCTCTGGGGTGAGATGGGGAAGTTCTTCGAGAATTTCAGTCTTGCTCATGGAAGAATTCTAATCGACGCAAAAGAGTTGATCAAACATTCCCCCGCACCGCTGCCAACACTCGCAAGGGTAGGACATCCGATCCATTAGCTCAATGAGGATTTAGTACTGCTGGGTATCAACTTCTAGCTGGAACTCTTGCATGAGGCACAGCCAGACACTCTTTGCTCTTTGCTCTTTGCTCTCTGCTCTTTGCTCTCTGACCTCTGACCTCTGACCTCTGACCTCCGACCTCCGACCTCCGACCTCCGACCTCCGACCTCCGACTCCGTGCCTTCTGTGTAATCTGCGTAATCTGCGGATTTCCTAGCGCCTGCCCTGATTGTCAGAACCGCCTGCGGTAACGGGCGGGCCCGCCGGCTTTTGCACCCGTTACCAAGCTCCCGATGAACGTAACCGCCGTCACCAACAACGTGATCGTGGCAACGGCGCCGTTGACATCAAAGCCTGCATGGATTATTAAAGAGTCAAATAACCCCCCCTCAGTTCCCTTAACCTCTGCGGCTCTCGCTCGCCATGCACTTCTCCAGAATGCGCCAACGCTGCTTTCGTTTGTCAGTGCTTCTGTTTTTCCTGACAGTGATGCTCTGTGGCGGTCGGATTTGTGCTCAAACAATCTCCGGGAAACTGATCTTTGCTGACGAATTCAACAGGCTGTGGGTAATAAACGCAGATGGTTCAGGCCAAACGCTCTTAACAAGTGGAGGCAATCTTCGGGATCACAATCCAGCATTTTCACCCGACGGTTCCAGGATTGCTTTTGACCGGATGACGCTGGACGGTACGAATATCTACGTAATGAATGCCGACGGCACCAATGCAGTTGCCATAACAACAAATACCGCCGCTCCTCCCTATCTTAGTTCGAATTCAGATCCCACGTGGTCGGCGGACGGTACGAGGATAGCTTTCGTTAGTGACCGAGACGGCCGAAGAAGAAAAGAAATCTGGGTCGTGAACACTGATGGCACTGGCCTGGTCAAACTTACGACAAATGTTCAACTAGGCAGCGATGGTCAGGGTCCTTTTTATGGATGGGATACGCAGCCCAGTTGGTCACCCGATGGTTCACGTATCGTCTTCTCATCAAATCGTGACGGCCTTAGCAGCGTCGAACTTTACATAATGAACTCAGATGGCAGTAACCAAACCCGTTTGACCAACAATATCAGTGACGATCTTAGTCCAACGTGGTCCCCCGATAGCCAGAGGATTGCTTTCTACAGCAATGGCGGCAGCCGATTCGGTATTAACATCATGAACCGGGATGGAAGTAATGTAGTGAATGTAACGCATGAAGCTTCGATGCCCGCCTGGTCACCAGATGGTACGAGGTTGGCTATTCGGCAAGGTGACCCCACTAATGGTTTTAAGCCCCAGCTTTACACCATGAACATTGACGGCAGCAATTTATTAAGGATCACAAATAATACTTTTGATTCTTTGGAGGAAAGTTGGGCGCCAATCTCCAGCGCGCCTATCCCAACGTCCACCATCTCAGGGCATGTTGTCGATGGCGGCGGAGCGCCCATTACCGGCGCCACTCTGAGTCTGAGCGGAACGCTGACACGAACTACTCAAAGCGATGTTAGTGGCGCCTACTCTTTTGCCGGACTGCCCGCCGGCAACTACAGAATCGACATCACGAAATCGGGATTCGGCTTCACGCCTCCATCGATAACTTTCATCAATGTAACAGCCGATCAAACGGCAAACTTCACGGCCTTTGTCGCCTTTTCAATAGGTGGTCAGATCAACGGCTTAATGTTTAATGGGATTTCGGTCAACCTCACCGGCTCGCAAACACGAACAGTGATAGCCGATTCCAACGGGCACTATGCCTTTGATATCGTGCCGGCCGGTGGCAACTACACAGTTACACCCAACAGCCCTTACTTCAATATTTCTCCGGCCAGCGCGGTTTTCAACAATCTATCGGCAAATCAAACCGCCAATTTTGATGCCACGCGGGCGACCTATTCGATTAGTGGAACCATCACCCGGCTGGGAAACCCTTTTCCTGGCGTTACGCTTACGCTAACCAATAACGGTAGCGCCGGTTCCCAGAAAACGACTACCACGGACGCAAACGGCAATTACTCGTTCCCCGGTGAGACGGCTGGCAGCCTCTTACTCGTTTCGCCGTCTAAACCGAACTACTATTTCAACCCATCCAACTTTGGGTACGTCACTCTTGATGGGAACAAGACGGCCAACTTTGTGGCCTTGTCCGCCAATAACCTACTCTTTACCAATTCTGGTTTTCGGATTGGCGAGGACCGGTGCAGCGTGCAGTTAACGGTTGCTCGCGGCGGAAACGCGTTGGGAGTCGGGCCTATCACGGTCGACTACGCAACGTCCGATGGGACGGCTATTGCGGGTTCAGACTATACGCCAGTTAACGGGACGCTCAGTTTTCCGGAGGGGACGTACAGCAGAACAATAACCATCCCGATTCTCGATGATCAATTACTGGAAGGGGATGAAACGTTCTCTATTACACTTAGCAACCCTATGGGAGAGGTAGATCTGGCAACGCCCAGTACCGCAACTGTCACCATCGCTGACAATGATCCCGCTGTCCCAGTCTTAGCTACCGAAGCGACCAGCGATCGCGGCATCGCACTGAACACCGTAAGCTGGCTGCCGGGACCATTCACACTCACGACGCCTTTCAACTTGAGCGCTGATCAACGAACCAGGATTTCGCTCTTCGCCCAGAATGTCAGTCCATGTCAGGAACTATCCGCGATTACGATTGATGCTGAAGATGGGCAACAGAATCACTTTCAACTTCCTCTGGAGGCGCTCGTCAAACTTCCTGGCAACAATCCCTTCACACAGTTGGTAGTGCGTCTACCCGAGAACCTGAACGCCGGTGATCTGTTGGTAATGATCAGGGTCGGTAACCTGGTCTCTAACAAAGCGCGGATTTCTATTAAACCATGATGTCAATACTGACGGGCGCCAGGTCCTGAGACAGTCAGCCTGCACCCCTAAAAGTCACGATCATCGCGAGGTCACCATAGATGTCGGCGCGCGCAGCGCGTCAAATCAAAGCGCCGAAGGCGCGCTAGCTTTGGAGTGCGGCGCCTTGTCGCCGCTTTCGTAAGTCGCTTGAATTAGCCGCGGATTTACGCGGATGAACACGGATAAGAGGCAGAAGGCAGAAACACGCTTCCCAGCCTTCCTCCGCGGATTCCTTCCTGGTCAAATCATCCTGCTTCTTCTGATCCGTGTTCATCCGCGTAAATCTGCGGCTAACGGTCGCCCGGTTCAGGCGCGGGTCGAGCACCCGTACTGACTTCTGACCTCTGATCTCTCCTTCTGCGTAATCTGCGTAATCTGCGTAATCTGCGGATTTACCTCGACAGCCCCATAAAATCAGGCCGCCACCAACTCGCGGGCATGGGGAATCTCGCGTTTCGCAGCCGGCCGGACCTGCGCCGGTAACAGTGTCACGATCGCGATGGTTTCTCCCGCCAGAGTCATGAACTCAAGTTCGTAGCCCGCACCGTTCTCATGTATATGCACAACCGTCCCGATATCACCTGCCTTCAGACCTTCTTTAGGCAAGTCTTCCGTTAACACTACGAAATCGTGTTCCTTAATCATGGCTTTGCTTCTCCCTGTCTCTCGAAAGGATAAGCGGGACCAAACAGCGTCTCTGTGACTCTGCTCACCTCATGCCGCAGAGCGTGTTCGCGCAATGCTTGAGCCAATGTTTCCCAAGTTGCCAATTCAAATCCAAACTCACCAAAGAATCGGGCCTTGCTGGCGCCGTATCGATGCGCGGTATTAAGCAGATACTCCGTAATCTTCTCCCGATCGATGATGGCCTGGTGTGCGTTTGGTAGCCTCATTTCACCCAACGGATCAGCGAATGCTCAGACCCGGCAAGGCTAGGGCATGTGATCCATTAGCTCAATGAGGGAGTTAGCACTGCTGGGTATCAACTTCTAGCTGAAACTCTTGCATGAGGTACGGGCAGACACTCTTTACTCTTTGCTCTTTGCTCTTTGCTCTCTGATCTCTGATCTCTGATCTCTGACCTGGTTTAGTGTGAATCTCAGACAACGGTGGCGCTGCGACGTTGGTCAAACCATTAGTGCTTGTCTGACCCTTGAGGAAATAGCCATTTGGCCACCAGAACAAACAAACCTAATACGCTGACAGTAGTTGATGTAATAAAAGCGATTAGAACACTGTCCGAAAGACTAAAGCGCGGCTTGAGAGTTGCGCTTAGGAACACAAAGAGCACGACTACTGACAGCCAAACAACAATTAACCAGAACGGCTTGCTGGTATATTCTTTTCTTGTAGCGTGCAAATCTCGCGCGGTAATTAGCTCATCCTTTGTTCGGTCAATCTCCAACGAAGCAGTCTCCGCAACGAATGAAGCTTGATCGAGCTGCGCGCTCTCGACTTCAGCCTCAGCAGCCGCTGGAATCGCGGCAATCGCTTCTTCAGTTTCAGGCGGGTTGAGTGGTGGGAGTCTGTTTACGTCGGATTCGCTCATCATAAAGTTGCCGATAGTGCTCGGCAATCAGACCGTCTGGAATGTCAGAGTAAGGACTGCCGTTCGTCTCTTGCCGGATTTTTCTCCAGGGAGTATCCGCTCCATGAGTGATTGCAGAAAGCTGGAGCCCGGACATCCGCCCATAGCTTTTCCAGACGCTTTCAATGACAGCATTTTCTTGAGTGTTGGGGTCAACAGGCGAATCGTTCGTAGGTATCGGCGCTGACACAACGCCAGAACCGTACCTACTAAGTGAACGGTATAATTGAGGAATAACCGGTCCCCATTGCCACGCTTGCACATCATGATAAACGAGCGGTCTTCCCGTTATGGCAAGGTTCCAGCCGTGGGCGATATACACGAGCTTCTGCAACTGCATGTTAGTCAGTTGCTGGCCATCGCGTTTCGCCAATTCGAGGAATCTGTTGGCGACGCTTAGTGCGCTATACGGCATTTGTGGGTGGAGTATACGCTTTCAAGAAGTCCATCAGCAACACACTAACGGAGCGTTATCAACAGCTCCCGCTAGCTGGAAATCTTGCATGAAGGTAGGGCACACCTCAGCGCCACCGTTTGGGTCCGCGATGCTCTTAATGGTTTTTGCCTTCTGTGTAATCTGCGTAATCCGCGAATTTCTAGACATCTACAGTTCATCGTAAAACACAGAAGCCGCCTCTGACCTCTGACTTCTGCTCTCTGCCCGTTTGCCTGTGATTAACTATTGAGGAAACAGAGAATAAGGGGCTCAGTAGCAAAATTCTTTTCATGACAGGCTCATACATCTTGCCTGCCACTGGATGCAAGATTTCTTGTATGGGGAAGAGACCGAGAGGCGAGTTTAGGCGTGAGGATTCGAACTTAGCTGGTTAGTACCGGACGGCAACCGTTGACGGCCTATTTTGGTCCTTGCGGGCGCCTCAGCGCTTCTTTGCAAAGATTCTTATAGTGTCTATAATGCGCCGCGAGTCTTAGACGTTCTCTCCGGCCTGAAATCGCCACCTCTAATCTCCAGATAAGGCGATGCGCAGTGTGCCACAGCTCAGTCCGAGAAGTTTCAAAAGAAAATGATCACTGATTACCACGCGAAGTATTTCGCCTACGAGCTAACGAAGCGCTGTCCGTCTGATAGTCTTGAAAAGCTTGCAGGCGCTGTGGCTAGTGCCCAAGTTGACCTTAATCCGCACCAAGTGGACGCGGCGCTCTTTGCATTTCACTCGCCGCTTTCGAAAGGCGCCTTACTGGCTGATGAAGTTGGACTAGGGAAGACCATTGAAGCCGGATTGGTTATTTCGCAACGGTGGGCTGAGCGCAAAAGAAAAATTCTAATCATCACGCCGTCGAATTTGCGAAAGCAGTGGCATCAGGAGTTGAGTGAGAAGTTCTTTCTGCCATGCACCATTCTCGAAGCCCGCTTTTACAATGCGGCGGTCAAGAAAGGGCAGTCCCGTCCATTTGAAGTTCAGGACGAGATCATTATCTGTTCTTACCAATTCGCACGTAACAAAGCTTCCGACGTGGCGGAAATGCCGTGGGACCTGGTGGTTATTGATGAAGCTCATCGCCTTCGAAACGTCTATAAACCTTCGAATATCATCGCAAACACGCTCAAGGGCGCGCTGGGTCACTGCGATAAGCTTCTATTGACTGCAACACCGCTTCAGAATTCACTGCTGGAATTGTTTGGTCTGGTTAGCTTCATAGACGAACACACATTTGGGGATCTCAAGAGCTTTCGAGAACAATTCCTAAACCTAAGCCAGGAACAGGTCTTTGACACACTAAAGGCACGGCTCCGACCCGTTTGTCACCGTACGCTAAGGCGTCAAGTCCTGGCGTATGTTCCGTACACCAGCAGGTTTGCTCTCGTCGAAGACTTCGTTCCCGAAGAAAGCGAAGACCGCCTTTACAACTTGGTTTCCGATTACCTTCAGCGGCCCAATCTTCAGTCTTTGCCATCCGGGCAGCGCGCGCTAATGACCCTCGTGCTTCGGAAGCTTCTGGCTTCGTCAACATTCGCCATTGCCGGCGCTCTTACCTCAATCTCCGAAAGGCTCAAGAAGAAACTGCGACGGCAACCGGTCGAAACTCTGGTTGAAGAACTCGATCAAGACTACGAAGCACTGGACGAAATTGCCGAAGAGTTAGATGAGCCACCCGTCGAAGAGCCACTCTCCGAAGCTGATCGCGCGGCACTTGAAGCCGAGATTGCCGATCTGGATTCCTTCGCTAATCTTGCAACCAGCATCGAGCACAACGCCAAGGGCAAGGCCTTGCTTAAAGCGCTGGGCGTGGCTTTTGCAAAAGCCAGAGAGCTCGGCGCAGCCGAAAAGGCGATCATTTTCACTGAATCGCGGCGAACGCAAACCTACCTGCTCCGAGTGCTTGCTGACAGCCCGTTTGCCGAACGGATCGTTCTCTTCAACGGTTCAAATACAGACGAACGCTCGAGAGAGATCTATGCGGCCTGGAAAGAGAAACACCAGGGTACCGACCGCGTCACTGGTTCGCGAACAGCAGACATGCGTTCCGCAATAGTTGACTACTTCCGGGAAGAGGGACGCATCATGATTGCTACCGAAGCCGGCGCGGAAGGCATCAACCTCCAGTTTTGTTCCCTCGTGGTGAACTACGATCTGCCATGGAATCCGCAGCGGATCGAACAGCGCATCGGCCGCTGTCATCGCTACGGCCAGGAACATGACGTGGTTGTCGTCAATTTTCTCAATAAGAAGAACGAAGCAGACCAACGGGTCTATGAATTGCTGTCCGAGAAGTTTCAGCTGTTCGAGGGCGTCTTCGGCGCGAGCGACGAAGTCTTGGGAGCAATCGGCTCAGGCGTTGATTTCGAGATGCGCATCGCAGCCATCTATCAGTCTTGCCGCAAGCAGGAAGAGATCAAGTCCGCATTTGATCAGCTCCAGCTCGAACTAAATTTTGAGATCAATGAGGCGATGACTCGGACGCGCCAAAAGCTGCTCGAACACTTCGACGATGAAGTCCGAGAAAAGTTGAAAATTCGCGACCAGGATTCGAGAGCCTACTTGAACCGTTTTGAACTGCTGCTCATGAATCTGACGCGACATGAATTGAATGGCAAAGCGGAGTTTGTTAGCGACTCTTCGTTCGAGCTCAAAGCACATCCCTTCCCTGATAAGAACGGCGACATTCCTTTAGGTCTTTACGAGTTGCCGCGCCGCTCAGGCGAAGCGCATCTCTATCGTCTCAATCACCCCCTCGCGGAGCGGATAATAAAGGAAGCGAAGACGCGTGAACTCATGAGCGCGGAGATTCACTTTGACCATGCGGCCCACAAAGGCAAAGTTACAATCCTTGAACCATTATTGCGACATTCTGGATGGCTTTCAGTTTCGTGCTTTACCGTGCAGTCCCTGGATCAGGCGGAGGATCATCTTTTGGTAACGGCTGTAACTGATATGGGGCAAACAATCGATGAGGAGACGGCGATTCGGTTATTAATGCTGCCGGCCCACGTGAAGCTCCTAGTCGATTCACCCCCGGAAGTGATTCAGACGCTCGAGCAGGCGACTCGCAGGCGCAAAGAAACTCTTCAGAGGTTAATCTCCGAGCGCAACGCTCTCTTTTTCGAAACCGAAGCTGAAAAACTGGAGGGCTGGGCCGACGACTTGAAGCTGGGGCTCGAACGAGAAATCAAAGATATTGACCGGCAGATTAAGGAAGCACGACGAAGTGCCACCGCTGCCCTGACGCTCGAAGAAAAACTCGCCGGACAGAAACAGATTAAGGCCTTAGAGGCGCAACGTAGCCAGAAGCGCCGTAGTCTGTTCGACGCCCAGGACGATGTCGAAGCAAAACGCGATGCGTTTATTCAGAACCTTGAGGCTAAACTTATTCAGAGTACCGCGACAGAGCCTCTTTTTTGTGTTCGCTGGATGCTCAATTGATGGAGGTACTATGACAAAGAGAGAGACTCCGGCGTCATCGTTGGCGAAGAGAATTACGAAACAATTGGTAAAAGAAAAGCTGATAGCTTCAGATCGAGCTGATCAGTTTGCGCTTTCTCTGGCTGGAGGCAAACTGAAAGATAGCGATTGGCGATTTGAACTTGAGCCAGTTAAGAAACCTCCCAAGAAATCAACAAAAGAAAGGTGACTATTATGCTTCGACTTTCCTCACTGAAACTAGAAGCGCTACGAGGAGCGACTCAGCCATTCGAACTGAAATTCGAGAAGGGAAAATCGATTGTAATCGTCTACGGCGAGAACGCATCCGGCAAAAGCACTGTCTGTGATGCGTTCGATCTTCTGGGAAATCACGTCCTCGGTTCACTCGATGGTAAAGGCCTGGGTAGTTCTACACGATACTGGCATTCAACGAATTGCAAACCCGCAGACATTCGAGTCACGCTTTCGACAAATGCGGGAACCTGGACTGCTCAACTTGCAAAAAGCGAGGTCGTCGTCGATCCGCCCGAAGGATATCCACGCGTGGCTATTCTCCGTCGTCATCAGATCCTTGACCTCATCGCCGGTCGCCCCGCCGATCGCTACGAAGCTTTGCGGCCATTTATCGCGATCGACGGAATAGACGATAGCGAGCGCGCGTTACGAGATCTAGTGAATAGCGTTGGTAGACAACTTACTTTGGCGGAAGTTCGTACAAGTGAGAATCTCCAAACAATTGAGAACGTATGGAAACAAGCTGGTTCTCCATCGCCCTCGATGTTGGCCTGGGCAGAGGTGGAAGCCAAGAAAGACACTGTTGATCTCAACAATTCTATTGCTGTCATTCAGAGTTATCTTAGACTTCGACTGAATTTGGACTCGCGGATAAAGGACCTTGAAAGTTCGGCAGCTCGGGTTGAAAGTGCCAGATCTACACTCTCGTTAGCGGAATCGGAATTGAATGCCGTACTCACTGAAGCTGCCACTGGCAGTGAGGAGCTAACCCAGCTCTTGCAAACAGCAAGTCATTTCTTCGAGGCACACAAGAACCCAGAGCAATGTCCGCTGTGCGAAAGCCGAGAGTTTGCGGCATCGTTGCCTCAAACGGTCGAAGCTAAACTTAAGTCTTTATCGGCTGTGCGGACGGCGCTAAACAAGAAGGACTCGGCACAGAGGTCGGCAGATCTAGCTGCGTCCCAATTGCACACAGATTCGACACAGGCGACCAAAGCGGCTAACAGTCTTTGCGAGACTTGCGCGAAGAGCTGGCACTCCGATTTGCCCTCGTCGAAGTCCATTACTCAGATTGCGACAAAGCGAAACAAGAATGAACCGAATGGCCACTGGCCGCTCCAAGAACTTAAGAACCTCTCCACTTCTGCTGCAATACTGGCTGATTTGCTTGAACACGAATTGACTACACGGACACAGAGCGTGACCCTCTTGAAGACTACTCAAGATGCTCTAGAGCAATATAAAGAGAATGTTCAGACACAGAGTGAATTAAGCACGCTTGCGCCGCGACTCGAGGATGCCCATCGGGTAATAATTAAGGAGCGGCAAGAGTTTGTAGATGAGATTCTTGAACATATCGCAACGCGCGTTGGCGAGCTGTACGAAATAGTTCACCCCGGTGAAGGGCTAAACAAGATTAGTCTGCAGCTTGATCCTAAAAGACGGGCTTCTCTTGATGTAGTCTCACAGTTTCCAGGTACTAAGGATTCTCCACCAGCTGCTTATCTAAGTGAATCTCATTTAGATACTCTTGGACTATGCATATTCCTTGCTCTTTCCGAGCAAGAAAGCCCTGAGGAAACAATTTTGGTTCTGGACGATGTAGTAGCCAGTGTCGACGAGCCGCACGTAGATCGGATTATTGGTATGCTCTATGACATTTCTAAAAAGTTCGCACACTGTATGCTGACTACGCATTACCAGCCGTGGCGCGAGAAGTTCCGCTGGGGCTATCTACAAACCGGGGAATGTCAGTTTGTGGAACTGGGAGAGTGGTGTTGGGCAGAGGGCATTGTAACTTCAAAAAGCACCCCGCGCATCGAGATACTGCGAGCACATCTTGCCGAAACCTTTCCTGAGCCGGCCGACGTTTGCGCCTGCGCCGGAGTTGCACTGGAGGCGGTGTTAGACTTCCTCACTCTCCAATACGAGTGTTCAGTACCGCGCAGGCGTACAAAACCAACATTACGAGATCTTCTGCAGGCAATAAAGAAAAACTTGCGAGCAACTCTGCGGGTCGAACTGCACGATATGCCTGTTGCTGTCGGTGCAACTCCCACTGTAAAGCTAGGCCCCGTCCTGGATAAGTTAGAAAAGTTCGCGCAGGCTCGTAACGTCATAGGTTGCCACTTCAATGAAATGGCCTTCCAATTGCCAGGAAAAGATGGATTGGACTTTGGAAGGCTTGTTCTTGAATTGGCCGAAGCGGTGATTCATCCAGAGCATGGATGGCCTGGCTCAGATAAGTCGGGCGAGTATTGGACTAACAGCGGCAAGTCTCGTCGCCTCTATCCGCTGAAGCAACCTTCCTGACCATGGAAGGCAGGTTGGAAGAAGGCGAAGGCAGGTCTTGACCAAGAGCCTAGAAGGCAAACTCAACCAATGCCATTAACCATTACATGCTATTGACTCTTCGTTGGAACTCCTAGTTGAAGTATGGGAACACCGCACCAAGTTGTGCAGATCGAAACCGCCCTTCGCGCGCGGTTCTTCCAGTACGTACCTAAAGTTGAGACGCCGAATCGGGCGGGCTGGACTGACGATCAGCACGATCTTGATAGGCTTTCCAGAGCTTTGGCCGGATATGCACTTGTCGGTCTGTGTGGAATTGACGACGCTGTTGCCGCGGGCGCCATAACGGATGGTAGTGATGACGGGGGTATTGATTCGCTTTATTTTGACCGAGCAGCTACTCGGCTCTTAATTGTCCAGTCGAAATTCAAGCGAAACGGCGCTTCCCCTTCTCAGGCTGAGAATCTCAAGACCATCAACGGTATCAGAGCAATACAAAATCGCCAGTTCGATGGATTCAATCAGGCTTTCCAGAATCGATTGGATGAAATAGAGGAGGCACTCGACACGCCCGGCGTGCCGATGCAAGTAGTTTTGTGCTTTCTTGGTGATATCCCGAATCTTAGCCCGCACGTCGCCAACGATTTAAGTAATCTGCAAACCGAAATGAACCGGCTTGAAGATCGAATGTCTTGGCGTGCCACCGGACACGTTGAGATTCATGGTTGGATGCTTGCCGAACAAGCACCAGCAAGCATCGACGCACAAATAACGCTTGAAAACTGGGCCGCGGTAGTGATACCCCGAAGAGCGATTTATGGTCAAATTAGCGCTGCCGCCTTAGCGGACATTGTCACAAATAATGGCACGGCATTGTTCCAGCGTAATCTTCGTCACTATCTGGGCTCTATAGGTGTGAACATCGCAATTGAGAGAACGGTTAGAGGCCAGCCCGGCGATTTCTTTTACTTGAATAATGGTTTAACAGCAGTTGCTGAAAGGATAACTCAAGCGGGAGGAACACAAGATCAATGCGTCTTTGGTCTTACAAACGTCTCAATTGTTAACGGAGCTCAAACTGCCGGCGCGATCGCGAATGCTGCATTGTCGGGAGAGATTTCCGCTGATGCTAAAGTGCTCATAACGATCATCGAAATTGGAGCACAGGGTGATGATATTGGACTACGCATAACCCGAGCTCGCAATCACCAAAACGTGGTTCGAGGAATCGACTTCGCCGCGCTTGATCCGCATCAGGAGCAGCTTCGCCAAGAATTGGCGCTTCTGGGCATAACTTACTACTATCGGCCTTCTGCAGAGGCACGAGCTCGCCGCGACGATGCGTTTACACTCGAGGAGGCTGTGGTGGCGATCGCATGCCTATCGTTTCCAGTTTTAAGCAGTGATGATGTTCGACGCCAACCTAGACCAAGTCATGCGGTGGAATTCGTTGTAACCGCTAAGAATGAGCTCGGACGATTGTGGGATCAGGATGGTACATATTATCCTCGGCTCTTCGATATTAGAACGCCTGGGCTTCGCATTTATCGCTTAGTCCAATGCTTTCGGTTTGTCGATCAGATATTAGCGGGTAGTGAACGCTCCGAGCATGCGTATCATCGCAGAATGTTTTTCCGTCACGGACGGTTCTTTGTGATGGCGTTTGTGGCCAATGCTTCAGCGGATGTTATCGGCCGTGCCGTGCTTGCGCTCTCCTCCGATGATAAGACTTTGTTGTCTCAGCGCACGAACGAGCTATCTGAATTAATTTACGCGGAGTCTCAGCCTTTGCAAGCTATAAAAGGATATTTGTCCATCTTTCGAAATCTGACAGACTCGCAACCGCTGGCCGACAGCATTTTAAGACGACTTGCTGAGCAGCATGCCCGGCAACAAGCCGTGGCACGAATGCCACTTCCGCAACCGCAGCGACAAACCGGACAATGAGTGTGAATCGAAAACAGAAGCTTGAGCTGACTTGGATTGGGAAGGAGAACAGGGCAAGGCTGGAGCCGCGTATTCTGCTTGAAGATCCGGAGCTTTCTTATCATGCGGCGCAGCGAGTTACTGAGAATGACGTCTTCGATAATCGATTAATCTGCGGTGACAACTTGCTCGCCTTGAAAGCTCTTGAAAAAGAATTTGCCAACCGAATAAAGTGCATCTACATCGATCCGCCTTATAACACTGGAAAAGCATTCGAGCATTATGATGACTCGATCGAGCATTCGATATGGCTTGGGTTCATGCGTGATCGATTAGCAATGTTGCGACGGCTGCTTAGAGCTGACGGGTTCATTTGTTGTCATATTGATGATTCAGAAGGTCCTTATCTAAAAGTATTAATGGACGAAGTCTTTGGTCGTTCAAATTACTTGACTACATTTTTTATTCAAGTTCGTTATCCGAGTAAAACGCTCACACAAGACATGGCTTACCACAAAGAGGTGGAACAGGTACATATTTATCGTAAAGAGTACGGCGCTGTCCCTAATCTAAATCAAGCTGATACCTCGTTCGACAAATTCCGCTACTACGTTCAGGAGAAGGCGCCTGGTCGCTTGATTGAACTCGGAGGTAAGCGAGTCTTTGTCTTTTCCCAAGATGAGTACGAGATTATTGCGGGAGAAGGAAGCGAAAACGGGCTCAAGGAAATCTGGGCCTCTGGAGCGATTCTAGATGGAAACTCCTCCGGGAGATTCTTTCGGGATTATCTTCAAGGAAGAACTTCCAGTGACGGACTCGGTGTACTTTATAAAGTTGAGCGCATCGGAAGCGACAAATTTGGATACCGATATTTTACGGGACCTAAGCGCGCAAGCGCTACCAAGGGGAAGTATTATCAAGGTGTTCCCTTAGATCAGCTAGAGAATCCTGAAGATAAACAGCTCTCACCGATCGAAAACTTTTATGACCTAGCTGCCCAATTTGGAAATTGTCGAAATGAGGGTGGGGTCGAGTTTAGAAGCGGTAAGAAGCCAGAAAAGCTGTTAGAGATCGTTCTTAGACATTTTTCTAACGCTGGGGATTGGGTTCTAGATTCCTTCGCGGGCTCGGGCACAACGGGTGCAGTTGCACATAAAATGAGACGCCACTGGATCCAGGTCGAACTGCGCGAGCATTGTTACACTCATATTGTTCCGAGAATACAGAGCGTAATTAACGGGCGCGACGAAACTGGCATAACTGAAGCTGTTGGCTGGCACGGTGGCGGTGGATTTCGCTTTTACCGTTTGGCACCATCCCTGCTCGAAAAAGACAAGTGGGACAACTGGGTTATCAACAAAGAGTACAACGCGGCTATGCTGGCCGAAGCCTTGTGCAAGCTGGAAGGGTTCACCTACGCGCCAAGTGACGCGATCTATTGGCAGCACGGCCATTCGACTGAGCGCGATTTTATCTATGTCACGACGGCACACTTGACTCATGATCAACTACAACAACTTTCTGAAGAAGTCGGAGCGGAGTGCACGCTACTCGTGCTCTGCACTGCCTTTCGCGCCAGGGCGGATCAGTTTACAAACCTGACCGTGAAAAAGATTCCCAAGACCGTGCTCTCTCGTTGCGAGTGGGGTCACGACGATTACAGCTTGCAGGTCGAGAACCTGCCACAGGCGCCTCCTGAACCCGGACAGGGCGACCTATTTTCTGAGGAAGCAGCTCAATGAGCATTGAATGACCTAAAATTGAAAACACCAAGGCACACCATTCTCAAGGCCTTATTTGGTGAGAGAGACTACTCGGAGCATGAGTCATCGCCACATCAACGCCATCGCGGGCCGTTTGAGCCTGCGACCGCCGCAGCGCCAATCTCTCGAGATACTGGATCGCATCACGGAGATTGCGCCGCCAACGAAGAATCCCGACGTCGCAGCAGTTCTCGCCGCCATTAGTCGCGAGTTTTCTTCCGTAACCGATTTCGAGCGTCAGTTCCCTTCAGTATGTTTTGCGCTGGCGACGGGGGTGGGAAAGACGCGATTGATGGGGGCGTTCATAAGCTACTTGCATCTCGCGCATGGCTTCAATAATTTCTTTGTGCTGGCACCGAATCTGACCATCTACAACAAGCTCATAACGGATTTCACTCCTAACACGCCCAAGTATGTCTTCGCGGGCATCGCGGAGTTCGCTACCGAATCTCCAGCCTTAATCACCGGTGACAACTATGAGGGAATGGCCGGCACACTGTTTGATCAGCTTCATGAATGCAAGATCAATGTGTTCAATATCTCAAAAATAAACTCGGAAGTCCGGGGCGGAAAATCGCCGCGTATTAAGCGACTGTCGGAGTACATCGGCGCAAGCTATTTCAATTACCTGGCAGGCCTTCCGGACCTCGTCCTGCTTATGGATGAGTCGCATCGGTATCGCGCGTCCGCCGGCGTGCGAGCTATCAACGAGCTCAAACCGATACTTGGTCTTGAACTGACGGCCACTCCTTTTGTTGAAACCACTCGCGGACCGGTGCCCTTCAAGAACGTCATCTTCGACTACGCCTTGGGCAAAGCAATGGCAGACGGTTTCGTCAAAGAACCGGCGGTCGTAACGCGCAAAGACTTCGATCCTAAGGGCATGTCAGCGGAAGAAATAGAGAAATTGAAGCTTGAAGATGGCGTACGACTTCACGAGAGCGTGAAGGTTGAATTGGAAACCTATGCACGTGAGACTGGGAATGGGATCGTGAAACCTTTTCTGCTCGTCATAGCGCGCGATACCACCCATGCGGGTCAATTGCTTCGACTAATAGAGTCTGAAGGATTCTTTGAAGGCCGGTACAAAGGAAATGTCATTCAGGTCGATTCCAGCAAAACCGGCAAAGAGGAAGACGAGATGGTGGAGCGGCTGCTAAAGGTCGAACACACTGACGAACCGACAGAGATCGTTATTCACGTCAACATGCTGAAAGAAGGTTGGGACGTAACTAATCTTTACACGATCGTGCCATTGCGGGCCGCAAACGCACGGACTCTTATTGAGCAGTCAATCGGACGAGGGTTGCGCTTGCCTTACGGCAAGCGCACGGGCGTGACGGCGGTCGATCAGTTAAGCATTGTCGCTCATGACAGGTTCCAGGAGATCGTTAATGAAGCCAGACGCGCCGATTCGCCAATTCAGTTAAAGACGCTCATTCTTGACGCCGAGGAGCTTGAAAGCAAAACAGTAACCGTTGTGTCACAGCCCCGGCTCTCCATCGAGCTCGGTCTAAAACCGGAACACCAAACGTCAAGCACCCTTGTCGCCGGAGCAAGCCAGCCGCCCGTTTTTGGAAAACCTGAGGAACAGAAGGTCGCGCAGCTTGCTTACGCAGTCATCAAGAAGTTTGAGAACCAGCCGCAGAAATTGCCGTCGGTGACGTATCTGGCAAAGCCTGATATTCAAGCGGAGATCGTTCGCGAAGTTACTGAACGATACGCGCCACCTCAGATAGGACTTGAAGGTGTGGTCGAGGCTCCGGACATCTCCGCCATAGTCGCCAGAACAGCAGAATTGACGGTGCAACGAACGATTGATATTCCGCGAATCGTTGTAGTGCCGACACAAGAGGTTAAGTCAGGTTACAAGCGATTCAAGTTGAACCTCTCTAACCTAAATTATCAGCCACTTTCAGAAGATTTGTGGTCGCAGGAGTTACGCACAGGAAAGCTCACCCTGATAAAGCTCGGCAAAGGGGGAATTGAGGAAGGTCGACTCGAGGACTACGTAGTCAGGGGTTTGGTAGATTTTGATGATATCGATTATGACCATAACGCCGAGTTGCTTTACGACTTGGCCTCACAAACCGTCCAGCACCTTAAAAGCTATCTCTCGGAAGACGAAGACGTGAACAGAATATTGAGCGTGTACCAGCGAGAGATTGCAAAGCTTATCCACGCGCAGATGCAAGAGCATTATTGGGAAGAGCAGGTGGACTACGAGGTTAAGGTGAACAAAGGGTTTTCGGAATTGAAGCAAAGGGCTTACACCCAGGCCGCCGCCCAACCGACGCTTGATTATCGTCAGTCGCCGAAAGACAAAAGCAACATGGCGCGATATCTCTTCACAGGCTTTAGTCGCTGCCTTTACTCAGAAGAAAAATTCCAGTCAGATTCCGAGCGCAAACTTGCGGTGATCCTGGAGCGGGAAGCCCTGCGGTGGTTTAAGCCTCCTAAAGGTCAGTTCCAGATTTACTACAAGTGGGGTGCGGAGCACCCAGAGTACCAGCCAGACTTCGTTGCTGAGACATCTGACATCATCTACATGATGGAACCAAAAGCAAAGAATGAAATGAACGACCCTCAAGTTCTCGCTAAGAGGGACGTCGCTATAACGTGGTGTCAGCATGCAAGTGATTACGCCACGACATACCATGGAAAGCCTTGGAAATACCTGCTCATTCCACATGATGCTATTGCGGAAAACATGACGCTTCAAGGTTTAGAAGATCGATTTGCGGCTTCATGATTGATCCTCAGAAAGGACTCCCACCAATGGATGTCAACAAACTCACACTAGATAAGATATTTGATCCCACGGTTCGACTAGAAGCGCCCCTTTTTCAGAGGCCGTACGTCTGGAAGCAGAGACCTAATTGGGAGCCTCTTTGGGAATCCATTCTACACATTACAGAAAAGCGTTTCGAGGAAAGCAAAGTTAGACCGCATTTCTTAGGAACGGTTGTTTTGGATCAGTTAAAGACTCCGACGGGCTCGCTTTACGCACGCCAGATTATCGATGGGCAACAGCGACTCACAACTCTCCAGATCGCCCTAGCGGCTATCCGAGATCTATGCAAGCTTAACGGCCAAGAAAACTTCCGAAAAGCATTCTCAAAGTTAACTGATAATGACACACCATTGAGTGATGACCCCGACGAAGTCTTCAAGGTTTGGCCAACAAATGCAGACCGCGAGTCGTTTAGGGCGGTGATGAAATCTGGAGATCCCAATGTCATTGGCCAGATGCCGCCTGGAGACGACGCCGAACAACTAATTCCCAAAGCTTATCTTTATTTTTCAGATATGGCAGCCAGTTGGCTAAGGGCCCCTTGGGAGGAAGAGTACAAGAAACGAGTTAGGGTCCTGTACGAAGCACTGAAGGATCATCTGAACTTGGTTGTTATAGATCTCGACGAGGAAGACGATGCGCAAGAGATATTTCAGACTCTTAATGCGCTGGGCACTCCTCTGTTACCCACCGATTTGGTAAAAAACTTCCTTTTACATCGGGCCGAGGGCGAGAGTCTTGATACTGAAAAGTTATATGCGCTTCATTGGGAGCAGTTTGATACCGAAAGAAGCTTCTGGCGTAAGGAAGTTGGCAAAGGCAGATTTAAACGACCGCGTCTTGATTGGTTTCTTCAGCACTACCTAACTTTGGTCGTCGGAGAAGAGGCGGTCACAACCCAGCTCTTTTCAACCTTCCGGGAGTACGTCAATACGAGTGGGCGCTCGACATCAGAATATCTTGATGAGTTTGAGTCTTATTCAGGAATATACAAAAGCTTTGAGGAGTTTCCGAAAGAGACTTGGGAAGGTTTATTTTTCTATCGACTGCGTGAGCTCGATACCAGCACAGTCTTGCCACTACTGCTCGAGGTGTTCAAAACACATCCCCAACCTGAAGACGAAAGTGAGCTCAACCAAGTTTGCAGAGACCTGGAATCTTTTCTCATTCGTCGCGCGGTTTGTCACCTAACACCCAAGAACTACAATCGGTTCTTTGTCGATGTCATTCAGAAGCTCCGGCATCGGGAAGACTTTTCTGCTGCAGCTATTAGATCGATTCTGCTCGAACAAACTGTCGACACTTCAAGATGGCCCAAGGACGATGAGTTTAGAATGGCCTGGATGACCACATCATTTTACGTAAAACATCGTAGGACGCGTGTGATTCTGGAGGCGCTCGACGCCGCCATGCAAACTGAGAAAACAGAAAAGATCGCAATCAAGGAACAACTTACGATAGAACACCTGATGCCCCAACACTGGGAACAGTACTGGCCTCTACCCGAAGGGGTCGACGCTGATCAGCGTAATTCATTCCTACAGAGAGTTGGCAACCTTACTTTATTAACGAAGAGGCTAAATCCTGCAGTCTCAAACGGACCCTGGGAAACGAAAAAGAAGGAGATACTCAAGCATAGTGCAATAGCCATGAACCGCCAGTTTTATGAGGTTCCGGACTGGAATGAAGATCGCATTAAGGTCCGAACGGAAGAATTGTTTGAGTTGGCTAAAGGGATATGGCCGCGACCAAATGTCTAGAAAGACTATAAGAATGTTACTGGAGGACCCGGAGAATGCTGAAAAGAAAGAAAAAGGGATTGGGGCTAGAGGCCAAAACATTTAAGGGTGAGGACGGAAGCTCCTATCTTGTGTTTCGGAGTTTGGATGGGTCATATCACGCCTTTGTCGAAGTCGAGGCAAAGCAGGCTGCGAGAGAATGCGGGGCGACAGACGGTCCAAACACACGCAAGATGTGGGAAAGACTCTGGGATGCACGATAACTCATAGCTCCGAACTCAACCGCGGAATTCGTTGTCGTAGTGGTGCCTCAACTTCTCAGCTGATGGAAAAGCGAGCTCGTTGTTGGGTTTACGCAGCGGGCGGGCGTCGAGTGCATAGTAGTCCCGGCCGTTTTCAAACTCTTCGCGGATCTTACGACTTACTTTAATCCTCAGTGTGTTTGGCTCAATCGTCAGGTATCCCAGGTCAAAGAGTTTGTGGAGATCGCTTCGTAGCAAGAGGCCGTTCGAGAGGGAGTGGTCGCCGCCGCGCGAGTAGCGATGTATGTGCGCGGCTTCCAGGGCGGGGAAGGTTCGCTCGGCAGTCATGGTGCAGCGGCGACCGTATGCGTCGGCGATTAGTAGTCTGAAGGAACCTTGGCCCAGGCGGGGGGTCACGATCTGGGGCTTGCCGTAACGAGAGGTCTCAACGGCGGATATTGTGGCGGGACCAATGGACGCCCTCCCTGACGGTCGGGCTACTGCCCCTTGTCGCGCTACTGTGGCATTGAGGCGGGCCGTGACTTCACGCCAGAGCATCAGGCCGGTTCCGCTCTCCATGTCATAGCTCTTGCCCATTTGAATTCCCTGCTTGAAATCATCGGGGATTGGAATCCAATCGTTCTCCGCGAAGAAGAAAGGTTCTTCGAGAAGAATGCAACCGATCTCGGGGTCTTCAGTGGGAAGAATCGGCTGTCTACGATATTTGGCAACTCTCAGACGAACCCCGTCGAGGGACGTTGCTCCGTTTGCTTCGCCGAATGTTTGCCAGGCGAGGCTGACCGGGAGCTTAAGAAACTTCGTAAAGAAGCCGCCGCCAACGATGAAGTTTCTGGGAGAGTGAAGCTTAAAGAGGAATGGTTCGCTCCATTTCAAGACTTTGAAGTTGGTTTGGGCTGAGGGACGCCAGAAGTTTACTTCTCCACTACTGGCTTTGATGCGTGGAGTTTGAACCAGTCGTAATCAGTGATGCCGACGTAAAGCTTCATCGGGGCGACCCGTAACGGAAACCGTTAGTTTGCGTGTACGTGAAATTGCTGATACGCAAACTGACAGTTTGCGTTACAAAACGCGGACAGGATACAAGGAATTTTGCATTGAGAGAAGGAAATCGGCCGCGGATTTGCGCGGATGAAGGCGGATCAGAATGAAAAGGGGGAAGGGTTTAGGGGGTAGGGGTACGAACAGAGCAACGTGGAAAGAGCCGTGTCAGGACAGAAAGGATTTTTGCATCAGGCACAGAGTGTTAATGGTCCGGTTTGGCTCCGCTAGTGGCGCGGTTGGCAGCGATACTCCTCTGAGTGAAGCTTATAATTGATTGCTTCGGGCGTGAGGTCCGACTAACAGACGAGCGGCTGGCTCACATTCTTCAGCATCAGGAACTAAGGATGATGGAGCCGGAGATCGAGCCGACTGTCAGTCAACCAAAGCTTGTGCGCCGTTCCCGTTCAGACCGTGCGGTTAGGCTCTTCTACAACCTTTGTCCTGAGACGCCTGTGGGTCGAATGGCTATGCGTCGTGGTTAAATACGACCAGCACGACGCATTCGTCATTACGACCTATTTAACAAATCAGCCGAAAGCAGGAGAGGATTTATGGCCGACAAAGTAACCGTGTGGTTTGATGCAGAAGCCGATTATTTAGAAGTGCAGTTTAAGCGCGTTCCAGGTTACATGAAGGAAACTGCGCACGATGCGTTAATGGAGCGGGTGGATTCCGAAGGCAATGTTATCGGGTTTAGTGTTCTCGGAGTTAGCCGCTTCACCAAAGAGAAACCTCTGGAAGCGGAACTCACAGCCGCGTAATGACCCGAAGTGAGCCTCTTTCTAAGACGGAAGGCTAACGTCTAAACTCCCTGTGGTAGACAATGGCAACAGAGCAATCAATCGATTCATACGTTTTGTGTATTGATAACGGGGGCTACCCTGAGTCCCTTGAGGTTCGTAAGATTTATCCTGTCTTGCTCGACAAAGTTGCTGGGTCCCGCAAATACGTCCGAGTCATCGACGAAACTGGTGAGGATTATCTTTATCCCTCGAAGTGTTTTGTTCCCATTGAAGTGCCGCCTGAAGCTGCCAAGATTCTTCCTATGGTAAACAGTGTGCGTAACGTTCGCGCACGCTAAGGCCTTTCTCCGAACAGCGAAATAATCCAACTGTTCTAAGTGGGTGTTTAGAGTACCGACTTTAGTCGGGCTTTGTTCTGGTAGCGGGTGGGTTCCTGGGACGGCGACATGAGTGCGTGCTAAGCGGACCCACCTGCTACCGCATGGTGGTACTGACTTCACCGGGACCGCTGCTTGAGTTGTGGCTCGGCTTCAGGAACTAAAAAGAGAAAAGCCCGACTGAAGTCGGTACTCTGAACGCCCGCTTCATCAACATCCCATTGTTCGCAAGGAAGGCTTGCCTGAGAGATCGCTAGTTACTTCTTGAGTGCCTTGGGGCGGAAGCCGATTGGGGTGGCTCTTGCGGGAGGCGGAGTCATGAGTTGGCGGATGGCGTCGAAGACGATCTTGAATTGCTTATCGTATTTCTTCTCAAGTTCGTCGAGCTTCTGCGCGAGCTCGACATTCGAAGCGAAGATTTGGCGAAGGTTTACGAAGGTACGCATGATCGCGATATTGACTTGCACTGCCCGCGAACTATTAAGGACGCTCGATAGCATGGCCACGCCTTGTTCAGTAAAGGCCATCGGCGCGTACCGAAGACCTTTACGATCTTCTTTGGAGGTCACAAATTGTGACCTCCAGCTATGGAACTCAGATTGGTTGAGAACGAACATGAAATCGTTTGGAAAACGTTCACGGTTGCGCCGCACGGCCTGCTTAAGCGCCTTCGTCGGTAGTTGATAGAGCGCAGCCAGATCTCGATCCAGCATGACTCTTTGGCCGCGAATAAAATAGATTGACTGCTGAATATTCTCGGCGGGCAAGGTAACGAGTGATTTGCTCATGTTCAGGCGCATCTTTGCGACCAACTAGTTTCCGGACATGAGGATTCTGCACAGAAAACATTAGAAGTGTTACTGAGGCAAGAACTACCGCCCTTGAGGTGGATGCAAAAGTCCGGGCATTGTGTCTGTAACAAGTGGGTTCTTGGGATCACAGCATGAGTGTGCGCTAATGGGACCCCACCTGCTAAGCTTCGCATTCACCGGACGGCTGCTTGAGTGTGTGCTGGCTTAAGGAACTAAGAGAAAAGCCCGACTGAAGTCGGTACTCTGAACGCCCGCTTCATCAACATTCAGTTGTTCGCAAGGAAGGCTTGCCTGAGAGATCGCTAGCTACTTCTTGAGTGCCTTGGGGCGGAAGCCAATTGGTTTGGCGCTGGCTGGAGGCGGGGTCATGAGGTGGCGAATGGCGTCGAAGACGATCTTGAATTGCTTATCATATTTCTTCTCCAACTCATCGAGTTTGCGCGCCAGGTCGGCGTTGGAGGCCAGCATCTGTCGGATCTTCACAAACGCGCGCACCACTTGAACACTCGTCTGGACAGCTCGTTTGCTGTTCAAGACGTTCGCAGCCATGATTGCCCCGTGTTCGGTGAAGGCATAGGGTCGTTTTCTTCTTCCGCCACGCCCTCTCTTTGATGTTGCATTTTGCAATATCAAATCCTTGAATTCCACGTCGCTTAGCCGAAACATAAAATCGCCGGGAAATCGCTCCGAATTCCGGTTGACTTGCTGATTAAGCCGCGCAGTTGAAACACCATAAAGCGCTGCCAGGTCCGAATCCAGAATCACTCTCTCTCTTCGGATTAGAAGAATCGCGCTTTCAACGCGTTCAATTGGAACCTTTATTAATGATTGAGTCATTTGATGACCCCCTGGTCGTAGCCATCATCTGCTCGGCAAGTGAATCCCGTCGGCCGCCTCTCCCCGTTGAGATCACAAATTGTGATCTCAAAAAGTCGGTCTCTTCGCGCGTCAATGTTGAGAGTTCGTCCAGAGTAGGATTCTGCACAGAATATTCGGTAGCGCCAGCCAATCCCAAGACGCGCGAATCGTTGGCGGATGCAAGACTCTAAGCAGCGGCAAACTAAGGCCGGCAAAAGAAAAGAGCGGGGGCAGGTCCCCTTCCTGACTGCGCAATACTGGCTTGAGTGATTGAGAGTCCGCAGATTACACAGATTAGACAAGGAGGCAGGAGGCTGACCTCACCAGGACCGTTGCATGAGCGTTTGCTAAGGGGACCCACCTGCTACCGCATGGTGGTACTGACCTCACCGGGACCGTCGGGTGAGCGTTTGCTAAGGGGGGCCACCTGCTACCGCATGGTGGTATCTCACCGGACCGTCGCGTGAGCGCTGCTTGAGTTGGGTGGTGGCTTTCGGAATCAAGAAAAAGCCCGACTGAAGTCGGTACTCTGAACGCCCGCTTCATCAACGTTCCAATGTCCGCAAGATGACCCCAAGATGACAGGCAGGAATGCCTGTCCTACTTAGGTGATGGGGTTGGTTGGGTCAGGTCGATGCGGACGTAAAAGATTTCTGTCTGCTTTGTCTTTTCGTCCTGGGCCAACACGATGGCCAGGCCTTCCTCCTTCGTTCCATCCTTGCGTTTGAAGAGGCAGACGGCGCCGTGGCTGTCTTTGTCTTCGGTATCGCCGATGCAACCTTTGTCGCTGGGCGTCCAGCCGGCGGCTTTCATGCGGTCGGCTGAATAGAAGTTTTGCACGTCCTGGGAGCTCTTGCTGGTCGTGAAGGCAATGAAGTTTATCTTTCCCTGCATCATGGTGCGGATCATCAGGCGCGCGCCGAGCGGGATTTCGAGGTCGGCCTTTGTAGCGCCCTCGAGGGGTGGCACGTCGGACCATAAAGTGTTAACGGTTCCGGCTTTGCCGCCGCCGGCGAGGTTCTCAGCAAACTTGCAGGAGATTGCGACTGCAAAGAGAAGAATTAGGGCCAGTATGGATGTGGTTGATTTCATGTTCACCTCCGGGGGAAATTGGGTGGCCGGATTATAGATCAGAAGGAAAGAGAAAGCGTTATCCGCAGATTACGCAGATTACACAGACCAGAAAACAAGGGACTGAGTAAGTCGGTGTTTAGAGTACCGACCTTAGTCGGGCTCTTTTATTCATTAACTGCCCGACTGAAGTCGGTACTCTGAACGCCACTTAATTAGCGTTCTCTTCGCCGCAAGAAATGGAGTCTGGAGGTTACGCGCATTACGGGTAGACACGGTATCCTCTGTACCTACATGTTTTCCGCAACGGCCATTGCAGATTTCCTCGCGTGTCAGCATCTCACTGCGCTTAATCGGGCGGAGGCGGCGGGTGAGATCAAGAGGCCGTTCTTCGCTGATCCGGGGCTCGATCTGCTGATCAGACTTGGGCTGGCGCATGAGCAGGCTTACCTCAAGAGCCTGGCTGAAGGACATTCGCTTGCGGAGACTTCTTCGTCGCGTGACGCGATAGCGGCTTCTATCTCAGGTGACGCGGGCCGGGAAGGCCTTCGCATTGTCAGCATAGCCACCGACATCCCATGGAAAGAAGCGGCGGCGCGAACGGTTGCGGCGATTCGCGATGGAGCGGAGGTTATCTATCAGGCGACGTTTCTTCAGGCCGCCGTTCTCCAGGGGACGGTTCTCGAGGCCACCTGGGGCGGCCGCTCGGACTTTCTTATTCGCGTCGATAAGCCCAGCACGTTGGGTCCGTGGTCCTACGAGGTTGTCGAGACTAAGCTGGCGCGCTCGACTAAGGCGCGAGCCATCATCCAGCTCTGCTTCTACTCAGATCTTCTTTCTACAATTCAGGGTGTGGCGCCGGACTACATGCATGTAGTGCTCGGCGGCGGGGCGCAGGCGGAGAAGTTTTCCGTTCATCGTTACCTCGCCTACTTCCGAAAGGTCAGACGTGAATTCGAAAGTGCTTACCAGGCAAAAGCAGCTACCTATCCGGAGCCGGTTGAGCATTGCCGGGTTTGCAATTGGTCTTCGGTGTGTGACCGGCGCTGGCACGACGACGACCACTTGTCGCTGGTGGCGGGAATCACGGGGAACCAGCGAAAGGTGTTGGGTGAGAATCGAATTACTACGGTTGCTCAGCTTGGTGGGTTGGGGCTTTCCAATGCTCGCGAAGAGCAACCTCAGATTGAGCGCTCTAACGTTTCTACCGGGACCGCGGGCGTCCTCGCCCGCAACGTACGAGAGGCATCCAGGCTCTCAGGAAATCAGCCGCTCCTTAATTTCGGTGAACAACAACAGAAAATTGAAGGTATTGGAGCTCAGGCGCTGCACACTATTCGCGAACAGGCGCGCTTGCAGGTTGAGGGTCGCGAGCTGGGCCATCACATTTACAAGCTGTTGCCGGCGGAAATTGATAAGGGGCTGTCTTCACTTCCCTTGCCTTCCCCGGGCGATATGTTTCTTGATTTCGAGGGTGATCCGTTCGCTTCCGACCAGGGGCTGGAGTATCTCTTTGGGACGGTGACTTATCGCAACGACGACTCGATCATCGAAGAGGCTTCCGGCGAGAGTCAACGACAAGCTGAAGCTTGTCGGACATCCAGGGTGAATTATGAAGCGGTGTGGGCGCTGGATCGGGCAGAGGAGAAGAAGGCGTTTGAGAGTTTCATTGCGTCGGTGATGGAACGGCGGCGGCAGTATCCCGACATGCACATCTATCATTACGGCGCCTATGAAGAGACGGCGATAAAGCGCATGGCGGGTCAGCATGCGACCTGCGTGGAAGAGGTGGATCAACTCCTGCGAGCGAGTGTCCTGGTGGATCTTTTCCGCGTGGTGAAGCAGGGGCTGCGGGCGTCGGTGGAGAGTTACTCGATTAAGAAGCTGGAGCCGCTCTATAAATTCAAACGCGAGGTGCAGCTCGTTGATGCGAATTTGGCGCTTACTACGTTTAGTGCGGTGCTGGCGTTTGGGGCAGATGAACTTGGAGCGAGATCGGCGGGCGGTAGCCCGCCGCTAAACAGGGGAGATAGGGGGCGGGGTTCAGGTGAATTAGGGGTGATATCGGCGAGCGTATTTGACGATGTTGGGGATGTTCGCAAGGCAATCGAAGGGTACAACCGCGACGATTGTATCTCCACGCTGCGGTTGCGAGATTGGTTGGAAGAGAGGCGGCGCGAGCTGGAGGAAATTACTGGCGCGCCATTGCCTCGACCTGTGCAAAGTGAAAGTGGTGAGCCGGGTGAAGATCTATCTGCTTATCTCGAGCGGGTGCGGGCAGTCGCGCTGAGGCTTACCGGCGATCTGCCGGATGACGAGACGGAGTGGACGGAGGAACAGAGAGGGCGTTGGCTGCTGGCGCAGTTGCTTGAGTGGCATCGGCGCGAGGATAAGTCAGCGTGGTGGGAGTATTACCGTTTATGCGAATTGAGCGATCAGGAGCTGCTGGAGGATAGGAGCGCATTGGGCGGGCTGGTTTATCTTGGGCCGGTGGAGACGGTAAAGAAATCCATTGTTCATCGTTATCAGTTTCCTTTGCAGGATCATGCGATTGATCGGGCGCGAAATGTACATGATCCCAGAACGCAAGACTCCGCGGGTACGGTTGTAGCGATTGATGAGCGGGGTCTGACTATCGACATCAAGCGGGGGGCTAAATCTGAGGTCCCGCATCCGACGGCGTTGATACCGCACAACATCATTGATGCGAAGGTGCTGCGGGAGAGTTTGTTGCGGCTGGGAGCTTGGGTGGCGGAGCACGGGATCGAGGGGGGTGGGTCGACTGAGCGCGGAGTCGTAGAGGGTCGTAGGGCCATGTCAGCAGATCTTTCGGGAGACATCGACAAACTGAAGTTTGTCGGACAACCCGCTATCGCAGGTGGTACTGACCTGGGCCCACCCGCTGTGTCGCCTGATCTGTCGGGAGACATCCACGATCAACCACCCGCTACCGCAGGTGGTTCTGACAGGCAGCCAACCGCGGGTGGGGCTGACACGGGGACGTATCAGGCGGCGCGGGATCTTTTGCTTAGGAAGGCGCCGCGGTTGCGGGGGATGACGCTGAGGGAATTGGTTGCTGGTGGTCAGCAATCGATCGAGGTCGCGAAGGAGGTGGCGCTGGGTCTTGACCACACGGTGCTGCCGATACAAGGGCCGCCCGGCTCCGGCAAGACTTATACAGGGGCGCAGATGATTGTTGAGTTGGTGAGTAAGGGATTCAAGGTCGGGGTCACGGCGGTTAGCCATAAGGTTATCAGCAAGCTACTCGATGACACGTGCGCGGCCGCGCGCGAGGCCGGCGTGGATCTGAAGGGTACTCAAAAGGTGGATGGGGGCGATGGGTGTGTCGATGAAATTGTGACCAGGGCGAAGGACAATGAAGCAGTTGTGAATGCGCTCCGGAATCATGAAGCACATCTGGCCGCGGGCACAGTGTGGCTGTGGGCCCGTCCGGAGATGGCCGAGGCAGTTGACGTGCTGTTCGTGGACGAAGCGGGTCAGATGTCATTGGCCAATGTGCTGGCCGCTTCGCAGGCGGCGAAGAGTATTGTCTTACTTGGCGATCCGCAGCAGCTCGATCAACCGCAACGCGGCGTTCATCCGCCGGGCGCGGAAGCTTCGGCGCTGGCCCACCTGCTTCATGGCCGGGCGACGATTGGTGATGATCAGGGGTTGTTCCTGGCAGAAAGCTGGCGGCTGCATCCGGATGTTTGCGAGTTCACTTCGGAAGTCTTCTACGACAACCGGCTGTTGTCTCGTCCGGAGAACGCGAGGCAGCGTCTGAACGCGCAGGGGCCGTTCGACGGGACGGGGTTGCGGTTTGCTCCGGTCAATCACAGTGGAAACCAGAGTGAGTCGCCGGAGGAAGTATTGAAGGTTTCGCAGATTGTTGAGCAACTCTTGCAGGGTGGCGCGACGTGGACAAACAAGAAGGGCGAGACTGTTCCGCTGTTGGTCAAAGATATTCTGATTGTCGCGCCCTACAATGCGCATGTGTCGCTGCTGTTGCGAAGGCTTCCACAAGGCAGTCGCGTGGGAACTGTTGATAAGTTTCAAGGGCAGGAAGCGCCCGTCGTGATTTATTCGATGGCGACTTCTACGCCGCAAGACGCTCCGCGCGGGATGGAGTTTCTTTACAGCTCGAACCGGCTGAACGTGGCGACTTCGCGAGCGCAATGTGTGACGGTGCTGATTGCAAATCCGGGATTGTTTGAAGTGCAGTGCAAGACGCCAAGGCAGATTGAGTTGGCTAATGCGTTTTGCCGGTATCTGGAGATGGCGCTGGTGGTGTGAACAGTTAGAAATGCGATAGGTGCGGTCCCGATGAGGTCAGTACCACCACGCGGTAGCGGGTGGGTTCTTGGGGCCGCGGCATGTGTGTGGGCCAAGCGGACCCACCTGCTACCGCATGGTGGTACTGACCTCATGGGACCGCGGCTTGAGTGTGTGCTACGTCGACCCACTGCTATCCCGACGAGTCGGGGTACTGACCTCATGGGACCGCTCGTTGCATTAAGGCTAAGGGATCAAGACTCGGGCTTGGTTGCGTCCAGAGAGTTGCTCATCGCGGTGCATTTGCCGTAGCATCGCGGCCTTATGACTGTCATTTCTGAAACTATGACCAGCGAGGAGATGGTCGATCTCTGCCGCCGGCACACGCTGTTTGAATGGTCTGCGCAGGCTGCGGTGGATCCGATTCCGGTCGCGCGCGCGAAAGGGATTTACTTCTGGACGCCGGACGAGAAGCGGTTCATCGACTTCAATAGCCAGTTGATGTGCGTCAACATCGGGCACGGCGACGAGCGCGTGATTCGCGCTATTCAGGATCAAGCCGCAGTCCTTCCCTATGCCAACCCGTTCATGGCCACCGAGGTGCGCGCGCGCCTGAGCGTAAAGCTGGCCGAGATCACACCCGGCGACATCGACGCCTTCTTCTTCACCAACGGCGGCGCCGAGGCAAATGAGAACGCCATTCGCATCGCGCGAATGTTTAGCGGGCGTCACAAGATTGGCGCGCGCTATCGCTCGTACCACGGGGGAACCGCGGGGGCTCTAACTTTAACCGGCGATCCACGCCGTTGGGCCGCAGAGCCGGGCATCCCCGGCGTCTTCCGCATCCCCGACTTCTACCATGGCATTCAAAAAGGTTCGGACACGACTGAGGAGGTGCTGCGGCTGACTGAAGAGATATTCGAACTCGAGGGTGCGAAGACGGTCGCAGCAATAATTATCGAACCCGTGGTGGGGACGAATGGCATTCTCATTCCGCCCGACGGCTACATGCAGGGGTTACGCGCGCTGTGCGACAAGCACGGCATCCTCCTGATTGCCGACGAAGTGATGGCCGGCTTCGGACGCACGGGGGAGTGGTTCTCTGTGGATCACTGGAAAGTCGTGCCCGATCTGATATCGATGGCCAAGGGCCTGACCAGCGCATACGTGCAACTGGGCGCGGTGGGCATGCGGCGCCACATCGCCGATCACTTTCAGAACAACGTTTTCTACGGTGGCCTTACCTATAACAGCCACCCGCTGGCTTGCGCCGCGGCGCTGGCAACGATTGCGGTGTACGAAGAAGACAATCTGATCGAAAACGCGCGGCGCATGGGGGCGGTCATGCGGGGCCTGCTCGAGGATCTGCAAAGCCGACACGTATCCGTGGGGGCGACGCGCAATATTGGGCTGTTCGGAATCGTCGAGCTGGTGCGAAACACCGAGACGCGCGAGCCGATGGCGCCATTCAACGGCACGTCGCCGGAGATGCAAGCGCTGGGCAAGTTCTTTCGTCAGGAAGGGCTCTACACGTTTGTGCGCTGGAACACGTTCTTCACAAATCCGCCGCTATGCATTACCGAAGATGAGATGCGCGAGGCATTTGCGATTATCGATAAGGGGCTGGAGATTACTGATCGGGCTGTTTCGTGATGGACTATCCGCAGATTACGCAGATTAGAAAAGAGATGAATCAAGTGGACGGACTGCTGGTGCCGTTTCAGAATTGGACATCGGGTCTTACTGAAAAACGCGAGCGCGCCGCGGCTCTGCCGTTTGATGTGCGGTGGGGCTTTGCCCCACCGAATGACGCCATTGTGCCCCGGGGCTACGCCCCATCTTTCGGGGCATAGCCCCGACCATCACACCTTTCAACGGAAGGCCGTAGGCCTTCCGCACATCAGACGGCACAGCCGCCGCCTAAGTTTCCCAGTAATAGCTTGGATCTAAACCCCAGGAAGATGCTCTTCGGTACTGAGACCGATGCGTCGCACAAGCTTTTTGAATCGTGGGTCTGAGCGCAGCGGGTCAAATATTTGATCGACGTTAAGGTAAATCAAATCGTCGCTACGGTCGTCAGCAGCCTTTTCCAACCACTCGAACGCCTGATCTTTCTCGCCCAGACCGATATATATAATCGCCCGGTTGTAAGGCAATACATATTCTCGCTGCGATTGCTGCTCCAACTCTTCCAGGATCTTCTGCGCTTCGCCTCTCAGCCCCGCCGCTGCATAGGCATGGCCGAGCAGTCCAGTGGCGATCTGGCTTTCTCCGTAAAGAGTTCTGACCTTTTGAATCTCGGCAATAGCCTCCTGGTACATTCCCGTTCGCTCATAAGCTTGCCCGAGATAGAGGCGCGCCCTAACGAAGCTCTGATCCAGTTCGAGCGTCTTTTTCGAGTGTTCTATCGCCGGGTCGTACTGGCGCGCCATGAGGTAATGCCAACCCAGGTGCGTGTTCATACTGAGATCGATCGGGTCGAGTTCCAGACCGCGGACGCTTTCGGCAAGCGCTTCTTCAAATCGGTCCATGGCCACCAGATAGTGCGCGTACCGGTGATGGGCTTCAACGTAATTCGGATTCAGTTTCAGCGCCAGCTTGAATTCGCGTTCGGCGCCTGACCAGTCCCATTCAAGATTAACTTTGACATGTCCCAACGCGTTGTGAGCTTCGGCCAGGGTATCGTCTATCTCCAGGGCCCTGGTGGCCGCTGCTCTGGCCTTTGCTATTGCGTCCTTAGGCAACAATTCTGCGAAGCTACATTGGGCATAACAGTCAGCCAATCCCGCATAGGCCAGAGCGTAGTACGGGTCTTTCTCAATCGCCTGTTGATAGTACTCAATGGCTTTGTTGTACCCTTCCACGGATCTCTTATTGAAGAAATGGAGGCCTTTCAAATAGAGCTGATAAGCTGCCGTGTTTTCAGTGTATCGCTTCGTCAGGCGCTCTTTCTCTTCACCAGTCAGCTTCAACGCCAGTGCCGCTGCTACCTTTTCTGATATGGAATCCTGCACCGCGAATATGTCTGTGAAATCCTCGTCGAACTTCCCGGCCCAAAGTGTGTGGCCATCTTTCACGCTTACCAGTCGGGCTGTGACTCGGAGCTGGTTGTCCCTCCTTTGTATGCTGCCTTCAAGCACTGACTCAACTCTTAACTCCCTGCCGGCCACAGTCGAGTCCTGCTCGAGGTCGGTGTACTTGCGAACTGAACTTGTAGGCCTTACTACAATCTTCCCGATGTTGCTCAGTTTCGTTATCAGCGCATCGGCCATCCCCAGTTCCAGATACTCATCACGACCTGCCGCGCTGATAGGCCTGAATGGAAGTACCGCTATGGCTCGGATTGCCGGCCGCTGAAGCGGGGCGTGGGTTTCGAGTCCGGCCTCGTAACCTTTGCTTATTCGTTCAGGCAATGGCGGCGCCAATCCGACGCGGCGCAGCAAGTCATAAAACCTGGCATCCGATCGAATGGGGTCCAGCAGCGGTTCGATTTTGAGTTCTATGAAATCAGGGTTGCGTTCCTGGTAAGCTTTTTCCAGCCACAGGAACGCCTGTTCGCGCTCTCCCAGCGACGCAAATATTTTTGCCATGTAGTATGGCGAGACGTAGCGCTCTTTTGATTGTTCATTCAACTCTTCGAGAACGCTTTGCATCTCTGCGCTCATCCCTGCTGCCGCATAAACCTGGCCCAGCCCTGCTAGTGTTTCTGTGCTTCTGCCCGAGAGAGCCACCGCCTTCTGTGCTTCCTCGACGGCCTCTTCATGCAACCCTTTGAGTGAATAAATGTTGCCGATCCTGTAATGTGGCAAGAACTGCTTTGGATCTAACTCAAGTCCACTACGGAATTGTTCAATCGCCTGGTCGTATTTGCGCGCCATGTAAAATGCGAAACCCAGAGTGAAGCCGACGACGGGCGAGAGCGGATCTATCTCCTGGGCCTGTTTCACTATCGCGATGGACTCATCCATCCTGTCCATGGCCATCAAATACTCAGAATACCAGTGGTAAGCAATCACATGTCCGGGATTGAGTTTAAGCGCGCGCTTGAATTCTTCTTCGAGACCAGACCAATCCCAGTCATGGAGTCTGATATGGGCTAGCGAAGCGTAAGCTTCGCCGAGTGTATCGTCTATCTCAAGGGCCTTTCTTGCGGCGGACTTCGCTTTCAGGAACGCCTCTTTGGGAGGTATCAGTCCACGCAAGGCGAGCAATGCATAGGAGTCTGAGAGGCCATCATATGCGGCGGCATAGCTCGGGTCTTCTTCAATCGCCTGATTAAAGAACTCGATGCCTTTCCGCATGGCCTCTTCAGTGCGCTTGTACCAGAAGTAGCGCCCTTTGAGATAGAGATGATAGGCCGCAATACTCTGCGTGGGACGTTTCTTCAGTCGCCCCTTCTCTTCGGGGCTCAGCTTCAGTCGCAGCGTCTCGGTTATTTCCCTGGCAATCTCGTCCTGCACCTCGAAGACATCAGCCAGTCGTCGATTGTAGTGTTCGCCCCAGAGCTGGGTCTCATCTGTTGCATCAACCAACTCCATCCCAACGACGAGCCGGTCGCCCCGTTGCAGAACCCTTCCCATCAGCACTGCGCGGGCGCCTAACTCTTGCCCTACCCTTTTGGCCTCTACTGACTGACCCTTGTAACGAAACATAGTGCTGCGCGCGAAGACTCGCAACCGGGGCACTTGTGAAAGATTGTTGATGATGCTTTCGGTGATGCCGTCCGAGAGGTAATCAAGATTCGGATCCTCGCTGGCGTTAATAAGTGGCAGCACGGCCAGCGATTCAATAGCCTTGCGTGCGCGCCGCCGGCCGGAGACGACACGGCTTGAGCCTGAGATAACACGCTTGCGCGTAGTAGCTGTCTCGACCTTTGCTGCTTTGCTGCTTTTCGCAGACGCTTTGCGTTTAGCACCCGGCGGAAGCGAGCGCTCCAGCTCAGCTTCAAATTCGAGCCGCTGTTTAAGGCTCTTCAGATCAAGCAACATGTCCTTGACGGTTTGATAACGCTCTTCTCGATCCTTGCGCAGCGCTTTGGTGATGATGCGCTCCAACTCCGGCGGGACCTCCGGAGCGTAGCGCGCGAGTGACGGTGGCTCCTTTTGCAGTATCAATGAGATCACATCGCTGGCGGTTTGCCCCTCGAACGGCGTGCGGCCTGTCGTCATCTCATAGAGCACCACGCCCAGACTCCAAATGTCGGTGCGGGCATCAACTTTCTGTCCCCGGGTCTGTTCGGGTGACATGTAATGAGCGGTGCCCATTACCATTCCCTGTTTCGTATTAACCAGCGTTGCCGCTTCTGATTCCCCAGTCTTCGGCTCGGTCAGCTTTGCCAATCCAAAGTCCAGCACCTTCACCACAGCATCGGGCCGGAGCATGATGTTTCCCGGTTTAATGTCACGGTGCGCAATCGCCGCCTGATGCGCTGCCGAGAGCGCCGAGGCCACCTGGATGGAAACTTCCAGAGCTTCATTGATTCTCATCTGGGCCCTGTTCATCAGCCGGCGCAAAGTCTCGCCTTCGATGAACTCTGTGGCTATGAAATGACGGGCAGCTATTTGTCCAATCTCGTAAATCGTCAGGATGTTCGGGTGATTCAAGGCTGAAGCGGCGCGAGCCTCCTGCTGGAAACGGCGCACGCGATCGTCATCCTCGGTGAAAAAGGTTGGCAGCATCTTGAGCGCGACCTTGCGCCCCAGCCGGGAATCTTCGGCCAAATAAACTTCTCCCATGCCGCCAACACCGATGCGGTCAATGATCTGGTAAGGACCAAAAGATTGGCCCGCCAACGTGTCCGGTCGATCTCCCAGGGATTTAGCCATCAGTTCAAAAGCAGGCGACTCGATGAAGCCACCCGCTTGGTCGTGAGAAATTATCAGAGACTCGATTTCCTGGCGCAGCAGTTCGTCATCAGCGCAGGCCGCGGCAAGAAAAGCGGAACGCTCGTCCGGCTCGCGCTCGAGGGCGGATTGCAAGATGGACTTGATCTGTTGCCAGCGTTCAGATTCCATTGCCGCTTACTTTTTATTCAACTCGCGATACAGCCATGCTCTGGCGGCGGTCCACTCGCGTTTGATAGTTGCCGTTGAGAGATCGAGAACTTCAGCAGTTTCTTCGATGGTCAACCCGCCGAAGAAACGGAGTTCCACGATCCGGCTTTGCTGCGGGTCGAAAGTTGCCAGGGTCTTCAGTACCTCATCGAGTGCGATCACCTCCGCGGCCCGCTCCTGAGAAACTATCATTGCTTCGTCGAGTTCAATCTTGTGTGCGCCGCCGCCGCGCTTCGCGTAAGCGTGACTGCGCGCATGATCCACCAGAATGCTGCGCATCAGTGTGGCCGCGATAGCAAAGAAGTGGGCCCGGTTTTGCCAGTGAACACCCTTTCTATTTACCAGCCGGAGATAAGCCTCGTTGACCAGCGCGGTCGTTTGCAGAGTGTGGCCCGGGCGCTCGTGACTCATGTAATGATGGGCCAGCCGGCGTAATTCCTCATGAATCAGCGGCAATAGTTTATCGAGTGCCGCCTTATCTCCGTTGCTCCACTCAATGAGCAGTTCAGTTACTTCATGCGTTGAGGGTCGAGTCATTCAGAAACCCGCGAAACTGCGGCCGTTTTGGAATTCTATCATTCTGTCTCAGCCGCACTCCGGCTGCAAGAAATTCTGGTACTGGTGCTGTTTGAAGATGTGTTGATGGTGCGTGGGCTCCAGCCGTCTTCAGACGGCTTTCCCAAAGGGTTAATAGCCCAGCGCTTCTAGCGTTGGGTCAGCGGTGCACGTTGATCATTAGCGCGCTTCCAGCGTGCTTCTAATTAAGAGCTTTTTTATTGCGGCTAAAGCCTCTCGGAGATAAGCCCGTTAAAACGGGCTTTCGGACTTTGGGCTGCGTTCTGACCCGGGCGTAAAACGCCCGGTCTAGTAACCTGCGGGAAAGCCGCCTGAACGCGGCTAAAAGAGTTTCGGCCTTCACTGCTGCAGATCTTATGTTACGCCCAAACTAAACAAAAAAGTTTGAGCCATTTGAAGCGGGATTCCCGCTTACGGGGATGAAGGCAGAACGAACGCAGTTAATGAGACTAACACCAGTTCTGACGCGGTCTCTCAACTTCACCGTCCGCTCGGCAGACTACCTTTAATTAACCGTCCATCCCCGCTTTTGGGATGAATTCAACAGGAGGTCAACAATGACAAGCTTTCGCCCAACTCTTCTCTTCATCGCGGTCTGTGCCCTGCTTATTGGCAGCGTCCCTTTGACCGTTAACAGCAAACCTGCCATGCGAGTTATGGCAACCCCGGACAACCTGTCTGCCGCCACGAACCAGCAACTGGCGCAGGCTCGGCGCGCAACTGCCAAATATCACGACATCGCCCAGGCCGAAGCAGATGGGTACGTCAACATTAACATTTACGAGGGGGGCGAAGGACTCCACTACGTGAACTTTGGCCTGGTTGATGCGAATTTCGACCCCGAGCATCCGGAGGTTCTCCTTTACGCACCCGTTCCGCACGAGAACCGTATGGCGTTGGTGGGAGTGGAGTATGTGGTGCCTCTAAGCCTCGCGTCCACCGCGCCCGCAGGCTTCACTGGAGACGCCGATGTATGGAGGCAGAACTCAGAAGGGCTCGGCCTGTGGGAGTTGAACGCGTGGATATGGCTGAACAATTCGGATGGCATCTTCGCCTTCAAGAACCCCCGTGTGCCGGGTGATGAGGATTAGTAATCATGATCTTCGTAACTCAACACAATAGTGCGGGTGGTGATTAAGATTCCCCAGCGGCGTTTAGGGTACTGACTCGGGGTTTGTTTGGTGGAGGAAAACCCGACTAAAGTCGGTACTCTAAACGCCCACTCAGTCAACGTCTCGTTTCCCCTTTTCCAGACAGGAGGATCCTCATGAGTATCCGACGATGCAAAATGATAGTTCTGTTGATAGCGCTGGCGGTTGGTGGAGCAATGTTTCTGACGCGGTCGACCTCTGCAAGGGGCGGCGACGACGGCGTTGTGGATGAGCAGTTGTCCCTGGTTCTCAGCCAGCACGGGTTCACGGGCACAGTGGGCTCGTCCCTGGAACAGCGGTTAGGCCGTAAGATTGACAACCAACTTGCCGACCTTGGACGCAATCTCTTCCACGACACAATCGTGGGCCTGAACAACGATAACTCCTGCTCGGGCTGTCACTCCGCGACCGCTGGATTCGGCGATACACAGTCGATCGCCATCGGGGTGGAAAACAACTTCATCGTGGGGCCAGACCGGAGCGGGCCGCGAAATCAGCGGCGCACGCCGATGGCGGCCAATACAGCATTCTTTCCGAACCTGATGTGGAACTCGCGTTTCGCCTCGTTGTCCTTCGATCCGTTCGACAATAGCCTCGGATTCAAGTTCCCGCTACCCGAGGGGCTGACGCTTTCCGACAAGACGCACCTGCTGGTCGCTCAGGCTTTTATCCCGCCAACCGAGCGGGTAGAGGCAGCGGGCTTCACCTTTCCCGGCAACAACTTCGACATCCGTGATGAGGTCATCCGGCGGATCAACGACGTGCCTGAGTACCGCAAACTCTTCGGCAAGATATTCCCCGAAGTGAAGGCGGGCGGCCCGGTAACCTACGACATGTTCGCGAAGGCAATAGCGGAGTTCGAGTTCACTCTGGTCTTCGCCAACGCGCCGCTTGACCGTTTCGCACGTGGCGAGAAGAATGCGCTGACCAACGACCAGAAGCGGGGCGCGCTGATCTTCTTCGGCAGTGCCAACTGTGTCGCTTGCCACGCCGTATCGGGGCAGTCCAATGAAATGTTTAGCGACTTCCGAGAGCATGTCATCGGCGTGCCGCAGATCGCGCCGGCGGTAGGCAATCCCGCAGCTGGAAATGTGATCTTCGACGGTCCCGGGCAGAACGAAGACTTCGGGTTGGAGCAGGTGACGTTCGACTCGAACGATCGCTACATGTTCCGCACCTCGCCGATCCGGAACGTCGCCTTGCAACCCGCGTTCTTTCATAACGGTGCGTTCACGCGACTCGAAGACGCGATCCGTTTCCACCTCAACCCAACCGGGGAAGCACCCAACTACGATCCGACGGCGGCCGGCGTCTCTCCAGATTTGCGCGGCCCAACAGGTCCCATCGCGCCGGTGCTGGCGCGCCTTGATCCGGCAATGGTGACGCCGATCAACCTTTCAAACGACCAGTTCCGCCAGCTGGTAGATTTTGTCCGGAACGGCTTGCTGGACCCGAAAGCCAGGCCGGAGAACCTGCGTAAGCTGATTCCGCGTCGGGTGCCGAGTGGCAGGCCGATCCAGGTATTCCAATAGCCGGCGGCTCGTGGGATGGAGAAGCAAAGGAGTTATTCATGACGAAATACTTGTTCATTGAATCAAGAGATCCGTTTGAATCGCGCGACGTCCGGTTTGTGGAAGAGACAGCAACTGCTCTGAAACAACGCGGGCACCAGGTCACGGTTTTTCTGGTGCAAAACGGCGTGTTGGCGGCTCGCAAGAACGGACATGAAACCTACCTCAGCCGCTTAGCTAATGCCGGGGTCATTCTTATGGCTGACGAGTTTTCGTTATGCGAGCGCGGCATTCAAACCACCGAAGTGAATACCGGCATTCAGCAATCGAATATCGAGGCGTTGGTGGATGCGCTGGTCCAGGCGGAAACCAAAGCCCTCTGGCATTAGTCGAGTCCTCTCATTCACACCCGGCTTCAGCCGGGTGGCCCGCCAGGGGTGGCGACCTGAAACCGTTTAAACGGTTTCCTCTTAAAACCGCGTTAGATCACCTGGCTGAAGCCAGGTGTGAATGAGAAGCGGAGGAGTTCAATCATGACTGAAAAGAAACTGACCATGGCACTGATGGATCCGCCGTACGAGTCGGCCAATTCAACCACTGCGCTGCGGATCATTTCGGCGGCGCTGCAAAAAGGGATTCACGTTAACGTGTTTGCCTACGAAGGCGCGGTGTGCCTGCCGCTCAAGGATCAAACGCCGCACGCAAATCCGGTGAAAGGCACTACCGTTGATCAGGAAGAGCACCCTACCACGAAAGCATTTGTTGGCTCGTTATTGGAGATTGGCAATGGCAACCCATTGCTAACATGGGTCAATTGCGGGCTGTGCGTTGACGAACGCGGCGCCGGAAATGTTGTCGAAGGTGTAAAGCGTGGCAGCCCCGCGGATTTCTTCAAGATGGCCCAGGAGTCCACTAACACCCTGGTCATCCCCACGAAGTAATCGGAAGTACGATCTGAATAAGTTGGACCGGGTTGGGGTTGCGACAGATTGGAATTCGATACCCAGGGTAGTCGCGGCGGCAACCCTGGGCTGGAGGGCGTAACCGCTTCGCGGTACTTAATCAGAGACTCCTGAAGTTTGTTGGACACCGGAGGAGAGCCAATGAAAATTTTGAATATTGTAGAAACCGCTTATCGGGCCACCCTCGAAGAGCAGGACGACACGATCCTTTGGTTCAGTGGCGCCTTAAAGAACAGTGGCGCCGACGTCGATGTGCTGTTGCGTGGCAACGCGGTGAATTACCTGGTGCGACAGGAATGCCCGGCGCTGAAGATTGGAAACGTTGGCGTTAATCATCCCGCGCAACCAAACGAAGACATCGGTAGATTAGCCGAAAAGGGCGTAAAGGTCTTCGCGCTGGCTGACGATCTTGAAGAGCGCGGAATCTCCGAAGGCAATTGTATTGGCGGAGTGAAGATGATTCGCGGTCGCGATGTCGCCGATCTGATGGACAACTACCAGCAGATCTGGCACTGGTGACCATCAACGCTGTCAGTAAGTCCTGTTGTTCCCAAGAACCGAGCTCGAAGAGCCGATTTTGAAATCGGGGTTACCCGGAACAGGGTCTTGTTCTGGCCTGTCATTGCGTCAAGGCGAATGTCAGTTATAACCTCTCGTGCATCACTGCTATTGTCAGTGCTGGACGGGATGGACAAGATCGGATCAACGCTACAGATCGATGCGGTGCTGTCTCCCTATTTGCAGGCGAGGGGCGAAGCAGACGCGGCCGCGGAGCTCGAGCAGCTGATCTGCGAGCGCGCCCAGCCGATCGTTCGTCAAATCGTTGGCGGCAAGCTGCGAGTCGGGCGCTCTGCCGATAGCGACCTCACCGATGACGAAGCCGCCGATCTGGTTAGCGAGATCACGCTCAAGCTCGTTCAACGGCTGCGCGGCCTCAGGGCAAACGCCAGTGAAAAAGCCATAGAGAATTTCCGTGGTTATGTTGCGGTGACGGCTTATCACGCCTGCGACGGATACTTGCGGAAGAAATACCCACGCCGCTACAGCCTCAAGAATCAACTTCGCTACATTCTGACCCATCGCGCCGGCCTTGCAGTGTGGGAGGGCAGCGAAGGAGATCTCTTGTGCGGCTTTGCCGTTTGGAGAGACAGTAAGCGCACAGTGAGCCGGGCGGATCTGCGACAACTGCCAAACGAACCGCAACTGTTGGTCAACTCAAATACGAATTTAAGTCCGCCGGATCTGGTCTCGGTAATCTTCGATCGCGCTGCTGGACCGCTGCGGTTGGATGACCTTGTCTCTTTGATCGCCGATCTTTGGCAGATAAAAGACGTTCCCTCCGATTCCATCGATGGTGATGTGTATTCAGGTCCGGACGAACAGCTTGACGCCAGAATGGATCAACGCAGCCACCTCGAAAGGCTATGGGCCGAGATCCGCGAGTTGCCATTGCGCCAGCGCACGGTGCTGCTAATGAGTCTCAGGGACTCCAATGGCCGCGGAGTGCTGGCGCTGCTGCCGCTGATCCAAATTGCCTCGATCCGCCAGATCGCTGAGGCGCTTTCAATGCCCGCTGAGAAACTGGCGACCCTGTGGAACCAGTTGCCGCTTGAAGATAGAGCGATCGCGGAATCGCTCGGTCTGACTCGGCAGCAGGTGATCAACCTACGAAAGTGCGCGCGAGAGAGACTGCGGCGGCGAACCAGAGATTTTGGGAGATGAAAGGAAATATGACGAACGCCCGAATGGTAAGATCGGCTTTGAGTTTACATCGAATTGAATAGGACAGGAGTGATCTGCCGAATAGCGGCAGGCCGAAAGAAGTCGAATCGTGACGCAACATCCTTCTGAACAAGAAATCCAGCGCTACCGCAATCGCGAGCTGTCGCCCGCTGAGACTCTCTCGCTCGACGATCATCTTGCAAGTTGTGGCTCGTGCCACGCGAGTTTCGATGACGTGCTACAGCCTGACGAGGCGTCTGCGCAGGTCGTGACCGCTTTGCAAACAGAAACTGATTTTGGCGACAACCATTTATCCTACGAGCAAATGGACAATTACGTTGACCAGGATTTGAGCGGGATCGATCGCGAGATCGTCGATAGCCATTTGGAATTTTGCAACAGCTGCAACGCGGAAGTGCAAGACCTTCTGGCGATGAAGGCCAGGCTTGCCGAACTGCCAGGCACGCGGTACTCCCCAGGCGAGCCTTCAAGTCTTTGGGCGCGCGTGACGGCTTTGTGGAACTTACCGTCCGTCAGGATTCCGCTGCAAGCGGCGGCTGCCGTCGCTCTCGTTGCTCTGATCGCCTGGGCGGCGGTGCTGTACTCTCGAAAACGTGCAGAAGAAGCGCGCCTTCAAGCCGGCCACCCGGAGAAATCTGCCAATCCTGCAATCCCGTCGCCTGAGCCCGGCACGAAGAATCCGCCACCTGAGCCGCAGGATCAGAACAATGCCCCCCTGGTGGTTGACCTGATCGATGGTAGTGGTCACGTCGCGCTGGGCGGCAATGACAAGCTATCGGGACTGGAATCGGCGCCGCTGCAAATTCAGAACGAAGTGAAGTCTGCCCTGAAAAGCGAGCGCGTAAAAGCCCCGCCGTTCGTTAGTAATCTCAAGGGACAGCCGGGCCAATTGATGGGTAGTAATCGCGCTGCTTATGGTTTGCTCAATCCCGTCGCAACCGCCGTCGAGTCCGCCACTCCCACTTTTCGTTGGAACGCTGTGGAAGGCGCTGAGAACTACACAGTTACGATCTATGACGCTAGCTCAAAAAAGGTTCTGACCAGCGGTCCAGTATTAAAGAATATTTGGAAAGCCAGTACGCCCCTTGGACGCGGGCACACCTACTCGTGGCAAGTGAGGGCCAGCAAAGACGGCGGCGAGCTGTTGATGCCTCCACCAGCCGCTCCGGACGCAAAGTTCAGGATCGTCGAACAAAACAAACTCCAGGAAATACAACTTGCCAGAAAGAGCCCCGCCAGATCGCATTTGATGTTGGCTGTCGTCTACGCCGACGCCGGCCTGCTCGATCAATCCGAGCGTGAATTGCAGGAACTGCTTGACGCCAACCCTAAATCACCAGTGGCGCGGAATCTCTTGCGCAGCGCGAAAGCTCTCCGGAGATAATGCTGTGGTGGGGGGGTCGCCGAATTCTTTTCCGGAAGCTCTCATTCACACCGTGGCTTTAGCCCGGTGGACCAGGCTGCCTCAAAATCAAAGAAACCGTTTCAACGGTTTCTTGTGGCAGGCCAATAGAATTGGTGTGGGGAGAAAACCGTTAAAACGGTTGCAGACTTCGGTATGCTGCGATATCACCGGGCAAAGCCACGGTGTGAATGAGAGTTCCGGAAAAGCGCTTGGAATAAACTCAGAACCCATCTCCTACAACGACGAAGCCGGCCCAGAAGAACGGATGTTGATAGCGTTTCATTCGCAGCAACATTAATTGTGCGTGACGTAGTGCTTCTGCCTTAGTCATTGCGCTGCGCCCTCCGTCATCCACTCTTAGATTTCGATGAAAGTTCAACATCAGATCGGTCGTGCTTTCTGATTCAACACTCCATTGACTAACGATAGTCGTCGGACTGCCAGCGACAAAAAAGGCCCAGGTTAGACCAATGACGCCTTCTCCCGCGCCGATGCGACCGCGAGCGGTGTCGCAGGCTGACAACACTACGAGTTCAGCTTTGAGATCGAGATCCATTATTTCCCAGGCTTCCAATAAACCGTCTTCCTTCGGGTCGTCCGCAGACTGTGAGAGGACGATATGGGAATACATCGGATTGGCATTGTTGAGGACACCGTGCGTTGCCAATTGTAGGATTCGATAGTTCGCAGCTTCTGCCTTCACACGGCCTTCGCGCGCTTCCGATCCAAAATAAATCCGACTCTGTGCGGGTCCATACAACTGTCCCAGTGTCTTAACCTGACGCTCAGCTTCGGGCATGGAATCGAGCGCTTCGCTTAGCACGTTGCGCGCGCGTTCAACGGTAAGCTTCCCCAGCGAGGGATTACCCACGGCAAGTAAGGTTGACATTGCCGTCTTAGTCTGCCGGCGTTTTGCGATCATCGCGCGCAGCACACTCAGGGATGGAGCGTAGGAAATGGCGTAATCTTCGACCAGATAATGACCGCCTGCCGGCTTTAGAGCCTGAAATGGCAAGTCCCATAACACATCGTCAGGCACAATGATGAGCGTGTTCTTCCCCTGCAACTGGCCCTGCGCGGGCTTGATCACCAGGTCGTACAGTTCAGCCGCAGAATCTCTGTAGTCCAGATCGTGATTAGCCAATCGCCGCCGAAATTTCTCGACTTGCGCACCCAACTCATCGCGCTTGAGCGGGATGGTGTAAGTCTGCAAGCCAGCATCGTCATTTCGCGTGCCTCTGGTTATGACGAAGAGATAGAGCCGATCAGCGGCCACGACGTATTCGAGTAATGCGCTCTTGTTGTCAGGCAATAACTCGGTCGCTTGTTCGAGCCGCCAGGCTTCGGTTTCCCCTCGCTGAATCTTCAATTCAGGATGGGCCGCATAGAGAGACGTCTGAAAATCTTCGCGCTTCAGCCTGGCCTTCTCGATTTGTGTATTGAGGTCCCCAACTCGCGCTGAATCAGGTTTGTCGCGCATCTTCTCGCGAGCAATTTGCGTGTTGAGTCCGATAAGCGTTCCTGTCAATTCCTGCTCGCGCTGTCGCTCTGAAGACGACATCGCTTTGTCGATGTTCGTCCTGCCGCTGCGCAATACGTCCAGCAGAACGCGGCCTTTCGCCCGTTCCGCATTAGCAAGCGCGGCGGCGGGATTATTCTCGGCAAGCAGTAGTTTGATCATTGCCTTATACGGCGCCAGTTTGTTTTCAAAAAATTCTTCCCGTTGCGTTTCCGCGCCGGGTACTTCTTTCCTCAAGTTATCGATGATTCGAATAGCTTCGGTAAATGCCTGTCGCGCCTTTTCAGACTGTCGCAAAGCCAGAAAAGCTTCGCCGGAGGTTGTGCGTGCCTGCCAAAGCACTTCATTCTGATCGGTTTCGCGCGCGACGTCAGCGGCTCGCTCTGCAAAACCGAGGGCCCTGGCGTGATCGCCTTGAGCGTTGTACGTTCGCGCCATAGCATTCAGCGTCGCCGCCGTTTTAACGCCGATCGTCTGGGCGATGTCGAGACTCTTCTGAAAGAACTCCAGCGCGCGCGCATAATCGCCTTGCTCGTAGTACACGGCGCCGATCTCAGTGAGTATTTCCGTGATTCGATCTTTGCTGCCAAGCGATGTGAGAATCGACAGCGCTTTCTCTAAATAGTCGAGCGACTGGGCGAAGTTTCCCTGACTGCGTTGAACCGTGCCGATCCCTTGCAGGGCTTTCCAGGTCACCGGTTTCGCACCGAGCTGTTCGGCCCGGGCCAGCGCCTGCTGCAAATAGTCGAGGGCCAGCGGATAGTTTCCCAGAGTCGAATAAAGATATCCGATATTCAACAATGTGCTCGCAATTCCCAACCCGTCGCTCGGATCGGTAAAGGCCAGGCTCTTTTGAAAGGAGCCGAGACTCTTGAGGTAGTTTCCCTGATCCAAAAAAACCAAGCCCATGTTATTGAGGACACTGCCGACTCCCTCGGAATTATTCAGCTCCTCATTTATTTTTAGACTTCTCGCGTAGGTCTCGAGTGCTTTTGTGTATTGGCCGCGGATGTACTCAACGCCGGCAATAGAGTTGAGCGCTGTCGCAGTTGACAATTTATCGCCGCTCGCTTCGTTTATCGCCAAGCTTTGACGGTAGTAATCCAGAGCGGTGTCATAGTCACCCTGCATCCGCTTTGCTGTGCCCGCTGCTCTGAAGGTGACGGCCGTTCCCGCCCGATCGCCGATTCGCTCTGCCTGCCCCAGAGCGATTTGGTAAATTCTCAAAGACTCCGACAACTTTCCCTGAATCCTCAGGCGATTTCCCTGAGCGACGAGTGCTCTAATCAGCACCTGGTTCAGGAGTTCACCGTTCGTGCCAACTATTGAAGCTCGCTCTTCGTCAGTCCTGGCAGCAATCAACGAAGAGGCCAGTTCATCTTCGGCTGAAGCTTCATGCGTGACCTTCCAGACTCCTGACTCTTTCACCCACTGCATCGCGCGAACCATTTTCCCGAACGCCGTGGACGGTCGGCCGGTTTTGATATCGCTTGCGGTAATCTCGACAGCCACTTGTAGTGCAGCTTTATCGCCTTCAATCTTCAGTTTGCGAATGGCGAGATTCCTGACTGCGATGCCATCGTTTGCGGCAAAATCACGCTGGAACTCGTTCCTGCGAGCTTCAAGGCCAGGCGAGCCGGCGCTCCACTCCTTCAGCAGATCAGCGAGATCCTTCTTAGCAAAAGCTTCGAAATACTGAGTAACTGCCGCCCGCAACGAGACTTCGTCCGGCGAAGGCTGCTTTTTCGCAGCCAACGAAGCGCTCTCGTCTTGACCGAAGATCGAAACGGCAACAGCCATGAAAACGAAAAGAATGAGAGAGCGAAAACCAATGATATTGAACATGGGACCTTCCGATGATCCTGGATTCGGGCCTGCTACTGGTTGAGATGAGCCAAGCAGGCAGGACAAAACATCACGACTAGCAAACCGGCGGCTGGAATGTTAAGGCCGAAACTCACAGAAGGCAACGAATTCCCCAAAAGCGCCTGTCGCCGCGAGAATCTTTGTGACGCGTGGTAATAAGCTTCCTTCTTTCCGTCGTCTATTCACAGAAGCACAGAAAATGGTCAGCGCTTTTCGGCAAACGTCAGCCAACCGCGCACTTTACCCACGAAGGAGACCAAAATGTTCATCACCTATCGCCTCATTGGAAGTTGTCTGATAGTTCTTTGCCTCTTCAGCGTGCTCGTCGCTCAAAATCAGAAGCCTGTGGTTGGCGAGCAAAGGACTGCACCCATTGTTACTGCCGCCGCGGCCACCGAGAGAGTGCGATTTGCGGCGCCGGGTTCGACTGTGCAGATGCAGCTCGAGGTCTTCACCTCTGCCGGAGAGAAAGTCTTCGCTGCCAGTCAAGCGGGCAATGTGCTGGATTGGGCGGTACAGGACAAGGCCGGCCAGCCACTCGCTGATGGCTCCTACTTATGTGTGGTGAGGGTGAAAAGTCTCTCCGGCAAAGTGAGTCAGAAACTGGGCACTCTCATCGTGCAAGACAAACAACTCGCAATGCAGGCAGTCGATGCGGCCCAACTAACACCTGCGCTATCACAGTCCCTGCTGGCCAATCAGTTGACTGAGATCGGTAGCACCCTGGAGGGCGTCACGGCGTTGACAGTACTGAGTGAAGGCGAGGCGGACGCTGTCACCACGGTGGCGCATGACGGCATTAAGGGCGAGATTGGCAGAAGCCGCGGCGGGCTCAGTTTTCGCCTTGGAGATTTCTTCTCCGGCAAAGATAAAGAGCAGATGGTGCTGACGGAAGAAGGCAATCTGGGCATCGGCACTGCGAAGCCAAAGGCCAGGCTGGATGTGGCGGGGACGATTCGAGCGCGCGAAGGTTTTGCATTCTCGGATGGTAGCACTCTGAACGTGAGCGACAAGGGAGCGCTGACGCTCACCAACTCAAATGGCACCATCACTCCCAATGTAGCCGGCACAGGTACGCAGAACCGGTTAGCGAAATGGACGGACAACGGCGGCACGCTGGGAGATTCGGTAGCGCTTGACACGGGCACCGGCTTGCAACTGACGGCCGCGCCCAGCGGCGGGGTGGACACAAACCTGCTCTATTTGAACTCCACGAACGGGACGACGGGAATGTTGGCCGGCAGCACTCCTTCTTATGGTGCTGCCAACGGGCCGTTCTTTGCGATGCGCGGCAACACCTATTCGACGATCGCGAATCAGCGTGGCTTGTTCACCATCGCAGCGGGTAATGTCGCGAACCCGGCAGGTGACGACGGCTCAGTGAAGTTCAATACGGGCAATGATCAATTGGGCATGGTGATTCGGCCCACTGGCAACATCGGCATCGGCACCGCGGCTCCAGCCGCCAAGCTGGATGTGGCGGGCAACATTAATACTACGACGCAATACAACATCGGTGGTGATCGAGTGCTGAGCGCCCCGGGGTCGTTCAACATGTTTGCGGGTCGGAGCGCAGGAGCAGCCAACACAACAGGTTTGCAGAACGCCTTCTTTGGATCCACCGCAGGTTTAAAGAACACAACTGGTCAGGACAACACCTTTGTCGGCAACGGCGCGGGTCTCAATACAACAACCACTGGTCAGGCTAACGCCTCCATCGACAAGACTGCCGGTCTCAACATAACTCCAGCCGCTAGTAGTAATACCTTTGTCGGCAGTCTCTCCGGGTTAAGCAACATGGCGGGCAGCAACAACACTATCATCGGTATGAGCGCCAACGTCGGAAGCGGCAATCTCAATAATGCCACGGCCATCGGCGCTAACGCTGTGGTCAATTCCAACAACACGATGGTGCTCGGCACCAACGCCGTGACCGTGCAAGTACCAGGCCATCTCAACGTGAGCGGCAATGGAGCCATCGATGGCAACCTCACTGTGACGGGGACGCTCGCCGCCAATCTTCCCGGCGGAAGCGGCAATTACATCCAGAACGGGACAAACCAACAGGCCGGCAGCGACTTCAACATCAGCGGCAATGGCACTGCCGGCAACACGCTGTCGGGCAACATTGTTAACACTACGACGCAGTACAACATCGGTGGTAATCGAGTGCTGAGTGCTCCGGGGTCGAATATCTTTGCGGGCTTCTTCGCTGGCGGGGCCAATACAACCGGATCCCATAACTCCTTCTTCGGAACCGGCGCGGGCTTTTCCAATACAGGAGGCGCTGGAAACTCTTTCTTCGGCACTATAGCGGGCCAACTAAACACAGAGGGCCAGAGCAATTCCTTCTTCGGCGATTCAGCCGGCAGCTCCAACCTCACGGGTATAGAAAACTCCTTCTTCGGAGCCTTTGCCGGGCTTAACAACACCGCCGACCTCAACTCCTTCTTTGGAGCCGGTGCCGGCCAGGCTAATACGGTGGGAGGGGCCAATACCTTCATCGGCGGAAGCGCCGGGAGTCTTAACACTGACGGCATAGGCAACACCTATATTGGCTACGATGCGGGTGGAACAGAACACCTTGTTAATGCCACCGCGATCGGCGCATATGCCGTTGTCAACCAGAGCAACTCCTTGATCCTCGGCGGCAGCGCCCTCGGCCTCATTAACGTCGGCATCGGCACCGACGCGCCAAAAGCCAGACTCCATATTGCCGTCAACGGCGGGAATGTCCTGCTGGGCAACGCCGGATGCTCAGTACCATTCACCGGCATCGGTTTTGGAACGTTATTATCGGGTTGCACAAATTACTCGCTGCTCGGAAATGGCACGGACACGATCATTAATCGTCCCAGTGGCGGCACGATCTTCTTTCGCGAAAACAACACCAACCAGATGAGCATCGATCCCGGTGGCCCCGTCCACGTCTTAGGCACTGTGACGATTGACACGCTTGGCGCCGCCGGCGCCGTCCAGTTGTGTCGCAACGGTTCGAACCAGATTGCCACCTGCTCTTCCAGCCTTCGTTACAAGAAAGACGTGGCACGCTTCGCGGGCGGGCTGGATATTGTCAACCGCCTGAGACCAATCACTTTCACCTGGAAAGACCATCCGGAACGCGATCTGGGCTTCGGTGCCGAAGACGTCGCCGCAGTCGAGCCACTCCTCGTGACCCACAACGCCAAAGGCGAGATCGAAGGCGTCAAGTACGATCGCCTGAGTGCGGTGCTGATCAATGCAGTACAGCAGCAGCAACTCCAGATCAAATCTCTCCAGGCCAGGAACACGGCCGCGCAATACGAGAACACGGCGTTGAAGGCGCGACTCGACCGGCTCGAACAGGCGCTGGGCGAGCTTCAGTTGACCGCGACACAGCGACAGACACGGAAGCGGCGCAGCAAAGAGCGGCAGAACGACTCGGCGGCGCTGCCTTTACGCGTAAGCACACGAAGTGACTGATCACGAAAAGTAGGAACAATTGCGGCAAAAATAAGATCCTTTCATTCATTACAATCTGCCGGTCTATCCCGGCCCCCCGAGGAGGAAGAAAGATGAAAAAGAATTCAGTGCTAACGCTGGCAGTCTTAGTCTTCGCAGTTTTCAGTTTTCAAACCGGGTCGGCGCAATTTCCGAAAATCAAATTGCCGAAGGTCAACCAGCCGAAGTCGGAGCCGACCCCGACCGGCACTGCGCAGCCGGCGTCGAATAGCAACACCTCACCGTCACGGCCGCAACCGGAGAGTCGAAGCGCAAACCCGGCCTCGGCTGAGCCGGCGATCAACAAACCTTCAATTCAAATCACGTTGCGGACGCACCAGCAATACTACCGGAACGGTCAGGAAGATCAGGAAACATGGAGTTGGACACCGCGGATAGTCTATCGGGTAAACGGTCCAATTTCCGCGGGCAGTCAGTTGTCGGTTGATTTCACCCTGCCCTCAGGCAAGCCCTGGATAAAGTTTGACTGCAATACAAAAGAAACAGCCGCCGGTTCCTGGTGGGAGACCGAATGTGGCATGAATTCAAACGACGTTAAGGACCAGGATGCTTCAATTGAAACTGGCCTGGCCGGATTCAAGATCAATTTAAAGAATGAACTCGAAGGCACGAACAAGACTCTGTTTGCCGGCAAGTTCAAAGTCGAGAAGTTCCATGTCGGCGTCGTGGATCTGCCGAAGTTCAAAAACAACTTTTCCTACTACGTCAACTATGACTGGAACCTGCCGGTTGGTTATGTCTACGGCTATGACGGAATGGATGTCCGGCAAGGCAATCGCCCCTCAGAGACTGAAGCACGTTTGTCATTCGTGACCTGGTTCAAAGGCGATCCCAAGAACATCGACTACGGCAAGTACGTTGCTTATTTGTACTACAAAGGCCAAATGGTTGCCGACAGCGCCGGTGGCGGCAGCAAATACGGTGACACTGGTTGCCAGATCACAAATGCCGCTTACCATGAGTCGACCAATACCTACTGTCGTCGCAAGTTCACCGTCAACGCGTTGGTCTGGGACAAACAACCCGAGTTTCATCCCGAGGATTTTCAGATGTACAAAAATACGGGTGAGTATGAAATCAAGGTCCTGGAGAACGGTAAGCTTGCTCGTACGGCAAAGTTTACGATGGGCGCAGACGGCCAACTTGTCGATACGGGAGTTGGACCAAAGAGTAACTTAGGTACGGGCCGTATCGTGGTCCCTGTTCAGGTGATAGGCGACCAGGACGGAGTCTGGGATCGCAACGCATACAAGACTGACGCGTTCTTTGGTAATCCCTTGAGCGGGTTCGTTGTTCCGTAGTTCGCAGTCTCAGGAGTGATGCAAGGCGAGTTAACCGCCGGGCGGACACGCCGGTTCGCCCTGGATCCTCGGCAGATCACTCGCAAAAAGGAGAAGCTAAATTGAAAACCTGTATCGCGTTGATTCTGGCCGCGGTATCTCTTTCTGCTTGCGGCAACAATCAACCAGCCTCCAGCACCAATACGCAACCAGCGGCAGGATCGCAATCAGCGCCGGCAAACACCGGCTCGCAAGCGGCCGTGCCTCAAACAACTACCGGCGCTCCGGTGGAATTCATTTACGACGGGATAACGCCTGACAAGGAGAACATCTCGTACAAGATCAAGGTGAACACCGACAGGTCAATCGATGAGGTACATCTTGCCCTGAAAGAAATGGACAGCAAGGGCAAGGTCGTGGAAAGCACCGATATCGCCTGGCAGAACATCGTCGGCTCGACCCGGCGGCCGATCGAAAAAGGCAAGACCTATGAAGATAAAACCCCGCTGGATCCCACGGCAGTCAAAGCGGAGTGCTCGCTGAAGGAAGTGATCTTTAAGGACGGCGCCAGATGGAGCCCAAAATAGCACAGGAAATTCCAGCTATGACGAAGCGTGCCGGAGTCGGACTAGCAGCCTTTGCCCTGACCATCATGGTCATGATCCCGCTGCTGTTCTTCTTAAGCAGAAAGGCGGTCAGCGCCGATCAATACTTCATCATTGTGACAGCGGTATTGCTGCTGGTGTTTTGGACCATTCCATATGCGACTCTGGTTGATCCATTGCTGCGCCGTGGCGTGGGATCGCTGTTGAATGTAAACATTCAGTGGCGTGGTCCGAGCAACTCAATCGCATGGACGCCGGTAGAGGAAACGGGCTGCCTACTTAGTCTGTTCATAGATCTGCTCGGATACCTTTTCATCGCTCTCTGGTTCGTGCCGTTTGCCGCTGTAATTGGTCTGGTACTTTGGCTTCGTCATTGAGATTTCCAGGCTGTACCAAAGTGTTGGGGAAACATTTTCGCAGAGGCGACATTCGCATCTCTTTTCAGTCAAACGGAAAACGCAACAACCAGGGGTATGGGTTGCGGATGAAACCGTTTGAGATCACCTTGATGAAGCCTGTGTTGAGATGTGCATCACCTATAGGAGGTAGGAGATGAAACGAGCCAAACGGCCTTCGTCCAGACTCTACGGCTCGGTCGTACTGCCGACCGTATTAACCGCCGTCGCTTTAATGTCGATGAGCGGTGGCGGCGGCGGCAGAGTCGCCGCTCAAAAGAACGAGCCGCCCAGCCCACCGGTCGTGTTTCTCCACTATGACTATATGGTTAGCGCCACACATAGCCATGAGCCAAGCGAAGAGGCGATACAAATGGTGCGCCAGGCTTTTGAGAAACAGGGGATCGTTCTCGTCATCGATCCCATTCATGTCGCGATTCCCGAGCATAAAACGATCGTATTTGGCGAAACGGGCGGCGTCTGTTCGAACGTTCCCGACCCGGTGCTATTTCGAGATTTAAAAGCGTCGTATTTCTCTACGCGTGGACGCGTGCCGTGGCACTACGCCATCTTCGGACATTATCTGGCCTTGGCGCAGTCCTGCGATCTTGCCTACTTTCTCAGCGGATCGGCGGATCTTCCCGGATTCGATTTTGCGGTTGCTCTCGGACTTTCCTCCGAGCTGACCGGCCATACGCTTCCGATCTGGGAAGCGGACGTGCTCATGCATGAGCTCGGGCACAATCTTAACCTGCAGCACGGGGGTGGCGATCCCGTTGACTACAAGCCCAACTACTTGAGCGTCATGAACTACGCGTTTGTCTTCACCGGGATTCTTGAAGGTGAATCCCTGGGTTCGACAACGATCGTTGGGCGTCGCGCCGACTACTCAGGCCAAAGGCTGGATATGCTTAATGAATTCCATCTTGACGAAAGAATAGGCATCAATTCGGATCGAGCGAGATCACGCTCTTTTCGGATGATTTCATAGTTCACAGAGGACCAGGCACCGGACCCATAGACTGGAACTTTGATGGGGTCATCGAGTCCGATGTCACCATCAACATCAACCAGTCGAGCTACGAATCGTTTCCAAGGCTCGAAGAAAGGCTCGATGGATACAACGATTGGGAGCACATCCGCGCATGGCTGAACCTGCCTGCTTATAGGACGGGACTGCTCAGGCGCGGGCCAGCGGTGCCGTAGCACTTTCGAGCTATCACAATGAATCCCATAAGAAGCCCGACGCTCTTGCAGCCTTTAAGTGGAAATCCGGCCGAAGTTATGAAAACAAATTTCACTTACAAACGAGAAACGAATGTTCGGGATCTAAGCGACCAGCCACACGACCAGGCCGGGTCGCCTTACACATCCAGTCTTTGGTTTCGCGGAAGGCTCGTTTCAGAAAATGAAGATAGAACCACAACAACCGGAGGAGGTAAAACGACATGTTCAAAAGAATCTCAATCGCAGCGTTGCTGTGCATGTTGGTGTTTGGCGCCGCCGTGGTAATGGCGCAAAAAATCTCAAAGGATCTCGACGATGCCATTAGTTCAGCTTCCAATTGGGTAGGCTGGAAAGCCGAAGATACGTTCTACCCAAAGGAGGATGGAAAGAAGGCGCTCGAAGACGGCAAGACATGCATCGATAAGATAGACGAAGCATTGTCCAAGGGTTTGGCTGCATCGACAGTGGTCGAAACTCATAAGGGGAATATGACGATTAGTGAGGCTCGCGAGATGTGCGTTTCTGTTCGCGACGCAGGCCAGAAAGTTTTCGGCGACCTGACTGAGGCGGAAGAAGCGCAGTATGAACCGTTCAGAAAAGTCCTCAGTGGAGACAAGTTGAATCTCTACAACGATCGCTTGAAGAAATACAAACTCTATGGCGCCGGCGGCAAAGTGCTGAAGACCCCTGAGCAGTATCGCGATTCGCCTTTGTGGTGCACCACCGGCGTGGATCGTGAAGGCATTTTGCCTGTGTGGAGTGTGGACTGCTGGCACTTCAAAGGCATGACAAAGGTCGGCTCGGTCGAAAGCAGAAGCGGCACAGGTGACGAAGCTCCATCGTCCGCATTTCGTTAGAGCCCGTCCTTCGATTTAGTCCGGATTGAAACGCTGAATGGGAGACCGCCTGATTCCCTGGTTACTGGATTCGGGACGTGAGGCCGATGGTGCCTGCATTATTCGGCGATGCCTGGCTCAGGTTTCCCGTAAACTCCAGCGCACACGAGTGACATTCCGGTCGTAACCGGCCGGCGCGCCAGATCTGTTCGCGGCTGTAGGGCGCCGTATACAATGTCTCCGCACGTGTATCCCTAACAAACTTTGATGTAGGCTACGAGCCGCAAGGCGATCGGGATGGTAGCTGCCAGGTAAGAGTAAGAATACCAAAATTCAAGTGTTTCATTCCTGCGATCTAACGATGTGGAAGAAGTAGCGTACAAGCAAAAGTAAGGAGGAATAAACAAATGCTTTGGACCAGGGTGTTAACACTTATCTGTCTAATATCCTTGACGATGGCCTGCACGGCCAACCACACAAGCGAGTCAGGAGTAAATAGCGCGGCGGCAAATTCCAATGCCAAACCAGCGAGCCAGTTTCCAGCCGGCGTTGATCCTTGCACGTTGCTTACGAAGGACGATGCCGAAGGTGCCCTGGAAGCGCCGGTAAAGAAAGTAACGCCGCAAGGTTTAAGTACGGCAGACACGTGCCAGTACTTGCGTGAAAAGGGTGAAAACCTTGCCCAAAAAGGCGAGAGCGTCACTCTACAAGTCCATTTCGGCGGTGGGAAACTGTTCGACTCTTATGTAAAGCAAACGGAGCAGAGTTTCGACACCAGGGCCCAACCAATAGAAGGGGTCGGCGACAAGGCGGTTTTCAACTCCGGCCAATTTATGGTCTTAAAGAAGAATGATTTCTTCGTCGTCACAATAGGTAAGAAGATGCCGGACGCAGAAAAGCTCACCGCGTCCAGAGCGCTCGCCAGGAAAGTATTTGCGCGATTGTGATTCGCATTCTTCTGAGGCCCGGCCCTCAAGGTCCCCCCTTATCATCCCTCAAAAAGTTTACCACCCGACCCGGCGTACTTTCCCAATGCACCTTTTTCGCTGATAATTCTTCCGAGTATCGCTGCCCACTCAATGAGCCGGGGGAGAAGAAGTGCTGAAGATGGCGAGACAGAAGTTTAATACTATTCAGAGAGACCAAGGATCAAAGGGGGGAAACAGATGACAAGAGACACCAGCTCGAAAGGGACAGCAACATCGCGAGCCCCGATTGGGAAAGAGCCCACCAAACAAGAGCTACAACATCGCATGGAAGAGACGCGCGAGTCTCTTGCCCAAACCGTCGAACAACTAAAGGACACAGTCACCGGCCAGGTTGAATCCGTGAAGGAGACCGTCAGTGGCGTGCTCGATTACCGCGAACAGCTTCTAAAAGAGCCGCTGATTTGGAGCCTTGGTACGCTATCGGCAGGCTTTGCCCTGGGGTACACGCTTGGTTACGCGCACAAGGACACGCGCGGATCCAAAAGCAAGTCAAAGATAACCGCCTTCGCCGACAGTATCGTCGATGAGCTCGGGACGGTGGGACAGAGTTTGTTGATGCCCGCGCTTAATACCAGGATCAAAGAACTTTTCGGATTCGATTTCTCTGACCTGTTGGACGAAATTGGCGGAGCGAAGAAGCAGCTACCCAAAAAGACAAGCACCAGAAAGCGCCTGGTGAAAAGAAGCGCAAAAAAAGGCTCGAGAAGAAAGCAATAACTTTCTGAAGAGCAGCGAGCATCATGTCCACAGATTACGCAGATTACACGGATTACACAGATTAAATCCATTCGTCGTATAGAGTTTTCGTCCATCGGCCATGAGTACAACGCCCCAGGGACACTGGCTGACCGGGATCAGCGTCCGACTTGCTTGATAGCCTTGGTTCAACCGCCTGCTACCACAGGCGGTTCTGACAATTGATCTTAAAAATGCCTTCTTACAATCGACATCGCTTCGCCAAACAGATCGCTTTCCTGAAAGCTCGCCTTTCACCCGAAGGCTATCTGGGACTTCATCTGACAATCGGGGCCCTGATCATGATTGGCGCCACATGGCTTTTTGCCGCGATCGCTGAGGATGTCGTAACTGCAGACCGCTTGACTGTCGTGGACTTCCAATTTTCCGCGTGGCTTCACGCGCACGGAAGGCCCTGGCTGACGGCAGTCTTGCTTCTGGTGACAAATGTTCACGCCACCCTCGGCGTGACGATCATCACGCTGGCGGTATTTCTTTATCTACATAAAAACAAGGAAAGGAGGTGGGCCCTCACCCTCGCCCTCTGCGTGGTTGGCGGCATGCTGCTGAACGTGGTTCTTAAGAATATTTTTCACCGAGCGCGTCCCCATTTCGACAATCCTATCCTGACGCTGACAAGCTACGGTTTTCCCAGCGGCCACACCATGGCCGCAACCTGTCTCTACGGCGCACTGGCCGCATTAGCGGTGTCGAAGTTGAAAGCGTGGCCCTGGCGGGTGGTGGCGGTAGGCATGGCGGGTTTTATGATCCTACTGGTTGGCTTTAGCCGCATCTACCTCGGCGCACACTATCTTAGCGATGTGTTGGGAGCTATGGCCGAGGGCCTGGTTTGGCTCGCGTTCTGTCTGACCGCGGTAAGGGTGGTCCGCCACCGGCTCGCCAGCCGTTAACGAAGGGTTACCGGTTTGGATCCCAGGCCTGGTGTTTACTTGGACCGCGGGCGCTACTGCTTACTGCTCACTGCTCACTGCTTAACGCTGACTGATTACTGCTTACTGCTTACTGCTTACTGCTTACTGCTTACTGTTTACTGCTTACTTCAGTTGACCAGCTTCACGCTGAGAACGATGATCAAAGCCCGATCCCCGAGCGTGGCTGTACCCACTACCACCTTCTCGCCGTCGCGCAGGTTGAGGGCCGTCTGCACCTGAGTGCGATTGTCCACCGTCTGGGACGTCAACCCTGTGGAGAATGTGAACTCACCGATCTGGACTACCGGAGCACCTGTTGACGTCGAGGCCAGCGTTACCGAATTGATTGAGTATTCGTATGGCAAAGTCACGCTTCCGCTCGTGGCCGGCGACTTGGAAATCTCGGCCGTGCCCTTGCCGCGCAGTCCTTGACGTGTCTCCGCCAAGCGCTGCACGACGGATGTGGCAAGCTCATAATTCCGGTAGGTCAAAGTTCCGCGTAACTGTGCAAGCACATCTTTCAGTTCGGCGGGGACCTCTGCCATGGCGCCGCTCGTGTTGGAGGCAATGAGCACATACATGTGTAGCTCGATGTTTGGACGCGGCGCGGAGGGCGTGTCGAGCCGCTTGAGGGCCTCCTCGATAGTTACGAGATTTTCAGGAAAGTCGCGCACCGTGATGGTTTTGAACTCCGAGCTGGCCCAAACCACTGCGCCCTTAAAGCCGCTGCCGAGTTGCCGCAGCACGTTGCCGAGGCTGCCCGCGTCGCGATACTTAACGTCGAAGACCTTACTCTTGAAACCCTTTTCGGTGACGAAATCGTCGTCAGCCTTGACTGCCGTGGCGGTACCCGCCTGTTGCGCAAATGAACCAGTGATGAAGACTAATACCAGAACGAGTGCTGCCAGAATGTTCTTCATAGTTTTAAGCATAAGACCTTACCTCCTGAATAGCTTTGGTAGATTTACCGGGAGAACTTTGTTTAGGGCGTTGAGGAGAAAACCAGATGATGCGTATGTTCGGGTTGTTCGTCTGCATCTCCACCCGCAGAGTTTTCTCTGAAGTGGCAGCATTGCGAGCGGGGATGGTGTCCGGCTCAGCGAGATTGTTACTCTCCGGAGAAGGCCGCGCGCCGATCGAGCGGCTGTCGGGCGTATTCACTGCGACATTCACTGTGTGGGATGTTGGGCGATTGATCGCCGGGACGGAACTCTTTCGTCGCGGAGATTCATGAGTACCGAGTGACCCTGCGGTCGTGTCCGCGCCCGTGTTCCCGCCAGTGCTTGCCGTGGATGACCCGTTGTTCGACTCGCCGGCAGGCGAAGCCGATGCGGATAACTCGTTGCCTTGCGACGGCGCGTTTGCTTGTTTGTCCCGTGCGGTCCGATCAACCGCACGACCAGTGCCGGTGATCTGTTGCTGGTTGTTTCTGCGGTTGGCGACGAAGTAAAAGGCAAACACAGAGACGCCGAGCAGCAGCGCAGTCGCGAAGGCCCACCTGAGGCTCGGTCGGAACAGGCTCGCCACGAAACCGGGCAGAGTCAGCCCAATGGACTCCGGGGACTCTCGTCCAATCTCGCGCAACACACGCTGGCGGATTCCCGTGTAGATCGCGTCGCTGAACGGCGGGGGCGCAAACTGTTGCAGCAACTGCCGGCTCTCGCGGTATTCATCTGCCGAGCTGGCACACTCCACACAGGATTGCACATGCGAGGTGACCAGTTGCGCGCGTTTTTCCTCTAGGTCGCGGCCCACGTAGAGCGGCAACAGTTCCTGGATGTGTTTACAATTCATTTCCCGCTCCTTTTCCGCAGATACCGTTCGCAATAAATCTTGATCTTCTTACGGGCAGAGCTAATCTGCGAACGCACCGTTGTCGAGCTGGAATTCAGAATACGCGCCACTTCATCCGTAGCGAATCCTTCAATGTCGCGAAGGACTATGGCCGCGCGCTCTTTCTCAGGAAGCGTGGCCATTGCTCGACCGATCAGCTCACGCTGTTGGGTATGCATGAAAGCCTGTTCGGTGTCTTCATGCTCAGCAGGCACTGCATAAGCGCCTTCGTCGCTACCAGTATCGAACGAAGCGAACCGGCCGCTGTGGTGTTGACGCTTCTTCGCGATGTCGCGGCATACGTTAACCGTGATCCCATACAGCCAGCCGAAGAAGTCCTGGTCCTGCTTGAAACGTCCCAGGTATTTGTAAACTCTAAGAAAGACTTCCTGCGAAGCATCGCGGGCGTCGGCGTCGTTGCCCAACATCCGCCAGGTCATCGCCATAACTCTCTGCTCGGCATGAATCATAATCTGCTCGAAGGCCGCGGTGTCGCCGGCGGCGGCGCGTTCAATTAGACGAATAAGAGATGACTGATTTGGAGTCAGGGCGTTTACCGGCAACTGTATTTCTACGGCCAGAGCCATATCGCGAGCCCCGCTCGGCATATTTGAAAGTTCTCTACTTCCCACTGACATATACTTCCGTTGCCAGGAAAACGTTGAGAAGAAACTTTTCCACAGATTACGCCGATTACACAGATTCAAGAACGCCACGACACGGCTACGCCAAACGTGTAGTAGTCACACGCCAATCGGAAGCAATGGTTTCTGTCCTTTTGACTTTTTCTTGAGGTCTGAAATCTGCGTAATCTGCGGATAGTCTACTTGCTCCACTTGTCCCAGACGGCCAGGGCGACTTTCGCAATCACACCCTCGCGCGTCGCCTCATCCGCCGGAGAATCCGAAACGAAAACTGCAATAGCAAAGTGGCGGCCGTGCGGTAGCGTGATTATTCCGATATCATTCGTGGCCGCCGTGACACCGTTCTCCGTCCCTGAGGTGCCAGTCTTGTGCGCGACGATCGGGCCGGCGGGCAAGAGTCCTTTCAGACGCTTCGGACCCGGCGTAGATTCGGTCAGAAACTTCAGCAGTAGAGTCTGGCTGGTTTCAGAAAGTCCTTGCCGCTCGTGCAGTGCGCGCAGCAAAGCGACCGCTGCTCCGGGCGAAGCCCAGTTGCGATACTGCGTCTGCCAATCCTGCCCGATTTCCTTCTCCGTATTTGCCACGACCATCTCGCTAATTCCATGGTCATTGAGATATGTCTGGATCGCTTCCGCTCCGCCAGCGAGTTTCATCAGCACGTCCGAAGCGGTACCGTCGCTTTCTGAAATCGAGAATCGCAGCAACTCGCTAACGCTTAGCTCGACACCTTTTGGATACTGGTCCCGAACAGAACTGTGTTGCCCTTGCCTGACGAAATCGCTTCTAGTCACGGGCACTTTTTGATCGAGTGTTATCTTCCCGGCATCAACTTGTCGCATCACCGCCATGCCGATCGGGAGTTTGTAAACGCTCTGCATCGGAAAGTGATCGTGAGGATTAAGCGAAACGTTCTCGCCGGTTTCCAACGCCAGCGCCGCAATGCCAACTTTCCCTCTGGCAGCAGCAGCTATCTGCTCGAGTTGTTCTTGTAACTCCGCGTCCTGAAGTTCCTGCTTTTGCCTGGCGACTGCGTTCTGCGTTGTATGTGCTGGTCTATTCTGGTGGATGCCGCTTGAGCAAGCGGCAGTCAGAGTGATGAAAAGCAGAACGTGAGTAATCGGAATTCTTTTCATGGTTCAACCCTGCACTTTTGAGAACCGCGGGCATAGCAGCCCGTAAACCAGGAGTCTTCCATATGGGTCGGAGAATAGCGACCGGAGTAAATCAGCCACAGATCAGCACGATAAACACGGATCAGAAACCTCAAGACAGCCACTGAAAAACAACTGCACTCTTAACCGATTAGTAATCTTATCTGCGTGTATCCGCGTTAATCTGCGGCTAATTCTTCCCTCATTCTCTAAGACCTACATCACCGTCGGCTACTGCCCATTCACCGCTACAGCAATAACACATCGACACGATGCGCGTGGACCATCTGTTCGCAGGGCGACCAGGCGAAGACTGTGAAGCGGCCATCCTGCGAAGCGACCAGCGCCAGGGCATCACGCTGATCATATATGAACTGGGCCGCGGACAAGTGCCGGGTGCCGCCGTGCTGCACGGGAAGAACTACCTCAGCTTGATTGCCGACGATAGCTTCAGTCAGCATCATCTGCTCAGCGGGTTCGCTGCCGCTCGCGCGCCTGATCTTCGCGCCAAACGCCAGTACCTCATATTGATTCGTAACTACAGTCGCGCCATCGACCGCGGTTAAGCCGGCAATGGCTTCAGAGGCGCTGCGCACCGACACTTGCCACTCCGCCTCAGTCGCGGCGCTCGGACCCTTTCTGAGCAAATCAGCGAGCTTCGAAAACGGAGGCGCCACTGAGTAAGTTACCGGATGCACGATGGACTCGCGCCACTTTTCCACTCCCGCCGGTACGATTAACAGCGTGCCACCGTGGCCGTGCGCGCGCATCGAGGCCGCTAGTTGCACCAGCACGTTTACCGAATCATCCCAGGTCGCCGGAGCGGTAAACGCGCTCAGCGACCTGATCAGATCGGGGCAGTCCGGCAAACTCGCGCCCTGCTCATCCACGATCTTCACCTGCTCGCCCTTCAGGACAGCGACGTTGGCAAACTTCCCGAAGCCATCGATGCGGCGGTGTTTGATTACCAGCAACCCGGGCTCGACGTCCTCCAGCACAAAGCCCAGGCTGGGGACCATTCGCGTAGCACCCCAGACATAAACTTCGTCCCCCTCTCGCCAAACACCGAGATGAATTCCCGGACGCTCAACTGCCGGAGCGAGTTTCGTCAAAGTGGCCGGCGTCAGTGGCAAGCGATGCTCGAGCATCAATGGCTGGCGCGCCTCTTCGGGCGGAAGAAAGGAAAGCGAGATTTTCGGAAAGCGGCCCTCCTCCGGCCGGAAGCTGGCCCAGAAAGCTGCGTCGATGATCGTTTCAATGGTGGCTGCGTCAGGTGCATGGGCCAGATCTCGTTCGCCTCGCCGGCGTGCTTCCGCATGGTGTCGGGCAAAATGTGCTTCGACAGTCGCGGCAACAGTGCGAGCTGCCTGGTAGGTTGGTTCGCGGGCCATACCGGATTCTAGCGCGATTTCGAGTAAAATTGGCCGCGGATGAACGCGGACAAAAACGGATCAGACAAAAACTACAGAACTGCACCCCATAGAGAGCGGACAAATCAGCCACAGATTACCGCAGATAAACACGGATTAGAAAACGACTCGCCTCACCATCGTGAAGAAAACAGTTGCAATGTCATCTTATCTGCGTCTATCCGCGTTAATCTGCGGCCAGTTCTTCCGGATCTAATCCGGTTTACTCATCTCCTAAAAAATTAGTTGACAGCAATTACTGTTCGCGTTTATAGTCCTAAACTCTTAGGAGCTAAAACCGATGGCGCGACGAAAAACTGAGCACCTGACGCCGCTGGAGCTGGAGATTATGCACGTCCTTTGGGAAACCGGGCCGGCCAATGTGCAAACTGTGCAGCACCATCTTCAGCGCGAGTTGGCCTATACGACCGTGCAGACGATGCTCAACATCCTGCAGCGCAAGGGCAAGGTGAAACGGATGCTGAAGGACCGCGCTTATTTTTATAAGCCGGCGGTCAGCCGTAGCCAGGCGGTCGGCCAGCACATGGGCGACATTGTCGATCGTTTATTCGGCGGCTCAGCGGAAAGTCTCGTCATGAGCCTGGTGGAGACAAAACATCTGACGCCGCAGAAGTTGGCGCGCCTGCATAAACTTCTGGAAAAGACCCGCGAAGAAAAGAAATGAGAACAGTAGCTCAACTACTGGTGACGTTTCTGTTTAATGCTGCGTGGCAGATCGCTGTGGTCACCGCAGTCGCCGCCGTTTGTGCCTGGTTGCTTCGCTCGACAGCTCCCTGGCAACGGCACGCAGTCTGGGTGGCAGCGTTGGTCTTGTCGCTTGGCTTGCCAGTGGCGAGTTGTTCATATCTGATGAAGGCGCTTCCCGGTGCGGTTCAGCAACCAACACCCATTGCGGCCGCGCCAATCAATATCGCTCCGATCACTTCCGTACAAACGGAGCCGGCAGGGCCGACAGAAAAGTCAGCGTTACCTTCCAGGGTTGCGCCACCACACCCCACCGTTGAAACCGCGCGCCAAAATCGTTCGATCGTCCAGAGGGACGTTTGGATGTCTCCCGTTCACCTGAATAGCACCCTGGCGGCAGCACTGGTTGGGCTCTACGCAATGTTTCTAGTGTATCGCGGCATTAAGTTGCTCCGGGCCTGGCGCCGAACCGGGACCCTCATACGCGGCGCTTATTCCGTTTCATTCCCTGCCCACATCCAAAAAATAATCGCGGAGTGCCAGACTGCCATCGGCTTAGACCGCGTTCGCATCGTTTGTTCTACAGCTGTGCCGGTGCCGGTTACCGCCGGGGTCCTGCATCCCGTCATCATTCTGCCGGAGCGGTTATTGAGCGAAGCTGACAAAGACGTATTGTCGTCAGCGATAGGCCATGAACTGGTGCACGTCGCGCGGCGCGACTACATCCTTAATCTGATCTACGAACTTATCTATTTGCCGCTGTCGTTTCATCCGGCGGCTACATTATTGCGGCGTCGCATCAGGCAAACGCGAGAGCCCTGCTGCGATGACCTGGTCGCAAATAAATTGCTGAGGCCGGAAGTCTATGCTCGTTCGCTGGTGAGATTGATTGGCTGGGCGCCGCTTGCGGGTCGCCTGGCCCCGGACACAACCATAGGCATCACAGACGCCGACATTTTGGAGGTGCGTATTATGTCATTGCTTGCAACACCAAAGCTCAGCGCGCGCCGAAGGACGTTGTTGCTGATTGCAGCTTCATTACTTCTGATAACCCCATGCGTCGCGGCCGCATCGTTTGCGATCCGTTTCGATATCAACGGGCCAGAACCGGGCATAAGTCAACCGCAGGACAACAGGCAGGAGACCCGGCAAGAGTTACAGAGAGCGCGTAATGAGTTGAAGCGCCAGGAACGGGAGTTGAAGGAACAATTACGGAAAAATCCTAACCTTCAGGGAGCAGAACTTGAAGCGTTGCGCCGGGCGGAGCGGGAATTACAGGAAGCGTCAGTGAAACTTAAGGAGGAAGAAGCGCAACAATCCGCCGAAGACCGGGCGAGGATCCGCCAGGAAATACAGGAGAAGCTGACTAAGATCGCAGCTCAGTATCCCGGCGACGAAGCGCGGATGCAGGAAGCAAAGCAGAAGATCGCCGAAATCGAAAAGTTGCACACAAAGAATCTGACGCGAGAGGTTAAGGAATCCATCGCCCAAATGGAAAAGAACCGGCCGGAGAACGAAGCGCGTCTGCGTGAGGCGCAGGCCCAAATGGCACTCATGGACAAGTTGTACCAGAACGACGAAAGAGGCGGGATGATCCATCGCGTTGAGCCGAAATATTCGGAAGACGCTCGCGACAAGAAGATTGAAGGGACGGTGCTGTTAGCCGCGACCATCGATCCAAACGGGCTGCCTCAGGACATACAAGTAACTAAGCCTCTCTTCCCCTCGCTCGACGCAAATGCAGTCGAGGCACTTCGTCAATCGCGATTCCGGCCATACATGAAGGATGGCCAACCCATTTCCAAACGCATCACTGTGGAAATGCATTTCAACGTAAATGATTGGCAGCAGGGCAAACAGAAAGAGCGTGATCGTGAGAAGCAGGAGATGGAGGAGGCCACAGACGATGCCAGGCTCAAGGATAAAGTATTTGAAATGCGCAAGCGCAAGGACCTTGTAGAAAGTGGCCGAGAAGAGCGGACCCGCAAGCAAGTCGAAATGATGAGGGGTGCCAGCATCTCAATGGATCGAGCGATCCAGATTGCCACCAGCCAGTATCCCGGCAAAGTCCTGGCCTGTAGCTTGGGCCGCGAGCAGGATGGCCAGGTGTTTTATCATCTCGTCATGATTAACGCCGAAGGCGAAAAGAGCACAACCAGATACGTCTGGATTAGCGCCACCGACGGCCACATTATCAAGACTGAAATGGAAGGCCGCTGAGGAAACAGCTCGGTCAAGCGGCACGTATTAGATAGCGCACAGTAGGCAGCAAGAACTAACTAAAAGAAGTGAATATTGCGCTTTTCTCGTGGTCAGCTCAACGGCAGACGGTGCATTGATTCAAGAGTCAATCGCCCTAAGTCGTTTATGCAGTGATCATTACCAACCATTTGTTACTTCCCTACCGCCCCGCCTTGCAACTAAGCGAGTTCATAGTGCATCATAGCCGCGGTTAATCCTTCTCTCGCGCATCGACGGTGATGCGCCCAGCGCAGAAAAGTAAGTGCTGGCGTTTTGGATAGTTCGAGAGCAGGCTAGTTTTCAACTTCAGAAGCCGCTCATTTTAGAGCATCCGAAACCCGGCCCTTCGCTCCTACCGTTCGACCGAAGCCAATCCGATTCGCAGCTTCTTTTCAGTCCCCCTGTGGGGAAAGGTACATCTGTATATGACAAACAAACTTTACGTAGGAAATCTCGCGTTTACGACTTCCAGCCAGGATTTGCAAGAACTTTTTGCAGCCGCCGGCACGGTCGAATCAGCGAGTGTCGTGGAAGACCGCGACACTGGACGTTCACGTGGCTTCGGCTTCGTTGAAATGTCCAGCCAGGAAGAGGCTGCAAAGGCTATCGAACAGTTCAATGGCAAAGAGGTCAATGGACGCAGTCTGACCGTTAATGAAGCCAAGCCGCGCGAAAATCGCGCTGGTGGTGGCGGCGGTCGGGGTGGTTTTGGTGGCGGAGGTGGTCGCGGCGGCGGCGGCGGTTACGGTGGTAATCGTAGCGGCGGCGGTGGCGGCGGCTACAGCGGCAATCGCGAGCCAAGGTGGTAAGCATTTCTCTTTGAGTCCTCGAGTGTCCTCTGTGGTGATCTTAACCAAAGGCAATCACCACAGAGGCACAGAGGGCAAAGAGTTTTCAGAAACAATGCGACCATCGAAGCAACGACTGTCGCGCAATTAAGGAGTTTATGACTTTTTCTCAACTGGGACTGGCGCCGGCGCAAGTGCGAAGCTGCGAGTCTCTCGGATACACCGAACCAACACCGATCCAAAAACAGGCAATACCTGTTGTCCTCCGCGGCGAGGACCTGATCGGCTGTGCCGAAACTGGCACAGGTAAGACGGCCGCATTTTTACTTCCCATCATTCAAAGAATCACCTCCTCAGAGGGAGGCGGCACAAAGGGCAAAGCGGCAGCGCGACCCGGTGTGCGTGTGCTCGTCCTGGCGCCAACGCGCGAACTCGCGGCACAGATCGAAACGAATTATCGGGAACTCAATCCCGTCAAGGGCAATCGCAGCGTCATTTTGATAGGTGGCGCAAACATACGAACGCAGATTTCAGAGCTGCATCGTCGTCCAACCGTGGTTATAGCCACGCCCGGACGTCTGCTCGACCTTACAGAGCGCGGCGCCGTGGTTCTTTCCACTGTCGAGGTGCTGGTGCTGGATGAAGCGGATCGCATGCTGGATATGGGCTTTCTACCGGCAATTCGCCGCGTGCTCGCGATGGTGCCAGCAAAGCGGCAAACGCTTCTCTTCTCCGCGACGATGTCGTCCGAGATCGAGCGTCTGGCCCGTACAACCATGAAAGCACCGAAGCTGGTCGAGGTCAGCACGCGTGGACAGGCGCCCATCCTGGTCAAGCAGACTGCTTACCCGGTGGCCCAGGAATCAAAAATAGCGTTGCTACTTGATTTGCTGGAACGCGAACGCTTTGAGCGAGTGCTGGTTTTTACCCGCACGCGTCGAGGAGCGGAGCGTCTTTCACATATTCTGGAAGCGCGCGAGCATAGTGTTAATCGCATTCATGCCGATCGCACTCAGCCGCAGCGTGAAGCTGCATTGCGTGGATTTCGTGATGGACGCACGCGCGTGCTGGTCGCGACTGACATTGCGGCTCGTGGCATCGACGTGGATGCGGTATCGCATGTCATCAATTACGACGTGCCCGCTGCCCCGGAAGACTACGTGCATCGCATCGGTCGCACTGGACGAGCGGGCAATCAGGGCCGCGCCATTACAATTGTCACGCCGGTTGACGAGTTGTCCATGAGGGCAATCGAGCGGCTAACGGGACAGAAGGTTGAGCGAGTGGTGCTCCCGGGATTTGGTGGTGTCAAGAGTGTCACTACTACTTCTCCGGCCAAGCCGTTCACTCAATTCAGGCGCGCCAGCAGCTCAGTTCGTTCATTTCGACCACGACGCGCGAGTAGATAACGAGTTCCACGTTACGAGTCTAAAGCTTCAGGTTCAGGTCGCGGTGACGTGAACCTGCAACCTGAAGCCTGAAACAAGACCAACAAGGAGAAACTAATTGGCAAGAGACGATTTGATTCCCGCAGAGGGCACCATAATCGATAAGCAACCTAACGCATTTTTCAAAGTCCAGCTGGATAACACTGAGCACGTCGTGCTGGCGGCAATCTCCGGAAAGATGCGCAAGAATCGCATACGCATTTTGGTAGGGGACCGCGTCAGCGTTGAAATGTCGCCATACGATTTGAGTCGAGGCCGCATTACTTACCGCTACAAGTAGTTCGGCGCTGGGGGCATGAGTGCCACCAAAACATAAAAGGACAAATAGTAATGTCTGTCTTAGTGGGACAGGCTTTCCAGCCTGTCCTTTTGCTTTTTATGGCTCAGGCGTTAGCAAGCCTGACAGAAATGTCTGTCCTACGGCGCGCGCGTGGAGAGCGTATACACTGCAAAGGACGCCAGCCAATGCTCGCCCGCATAATCCCCGCTGGCAACATGAGCCAGTGCGTCTCGCGCATGCAACCTTGCCGACTCAGCCAAAATTCTTCTCGCCGGATCATTTCGCGGTAATGCCCGGGCGACGCTGCGCATGCACCATGCGCGGCTGAGATTAAGACCGTCCAGGTGCACCAGTTTCGGATCAGTGCGATCAGTTACCACTACTGGCTGAAGTAAAGCTTCAGGCTGGTTACTGGCAAGCTGAGGAAGAAAGCGGTGGAACCAGCGCCGAAACGCCACCGGATTCATCACTCGCCGCATCAGATCCGCCTCCATCAGCGCGGGCGAAAAGAAGTCTTCGCCACCGGGCTCCCAGGAAGCCGGATAATTAACATCCCTGCCAAAATAAGTTCGGCTGCGCTCCGCGATCAGGGATGCCAGCTTCTGATTGCCGACGGCCTGCGCGTAATCCATCGCAAAGGCCAGGCCGAACGCGGTGTTTGGGTGAACACCGGTGCGAATCGGATAGGTCTGCTTGGGCATGAAGAGGATGTACTGGTTGACCAGAGCGTCCGCCAGCGGCTGCAAATTCCTGGACCACGTTTTTCCATCCGTGTCATTCCACGAATGAAGCTCTTCAGCTAACTTCAATAGCCAGGCCCAACCGTACGTTCGTTCAAACGACTGCCGGTTCGGCTGCTTGAGGTAGGCCACCTCCGCGGCAATGCTCTCGGCGTTGAGATTTGCGTTCAGGCCGGCGCGAATCTCTTGTGCTTCGGGCAAGCTGGGAAACAGCCGTAACAAGCGCACCAGCATCCAGTGTCCGTGAACCGACGAATGCCAGTCATAGCAGCCATAAAAAGCAGGGTGCAATACCCGGGGACTCAACACGTCACTCTGGGCATTGATTACGTGCTCTGGTTTGTTCGGATACTCTTTTCTGATGCACTTCAAAGCAAGTCGGGCAAAGTGTGATGCCTGCTCTTGAGTAAAAGACAGTTGGTCCGGTCCACCGGACGGCGGAGGGACTGCCGCAGCCGCGCTCTTGAAACACACAGAGCTCGGAGGAAGCGCGAGGGTTAGAACAAGGGCGAACGCCAGTCGAAACACGAGCAAGACTCACCTCCTATGATATTGGTTCACCCGCAGCTCGAGCCGCGCTTTCAATTTCAGAGTTGATTTCGCCGCCAATCAAAATTGCCGCACCTGTTAGATAAAACCATAGCATGAGAATAATCAGGGCACCGAGTGAGCCGTAGGTGGCGCTGTAGGAGTTGAAGAAATGCAGATAGGCGCGCAAAGCCAGCGATACCAACAACCATAGAATTATGGCGACCAGGGCGCCCGGTGTTATCCATCGCCACCTTGGAGTGCGCAGGTCCGGAGCAAAGTAGTAAATCAAACCGAACGCCGCGAAGAGAAATGCCAGGGCAATTGGCCATTGCAAGACCTTCCACGTAATTGTGAACACGCGGGTAAACCCGCTGGCGGCCGCAATCAGATCGGCAATCCTGCCGCCGTACAACACAATCACGAGCGCCGAGACGATTAACAGAGCGAGAGCGATGGTTAATCCCACTGATATGAGCCGCACTTTCCACCAGGGCCTGCGCTCTTTGACGTTATAGGCGGTATTCAGGGTCGCGCTGATTGCGCCCATGCCGTTGGAAGCCGCCCAGAGGGCCGCCAGTATGCCAAAAGAAAGTTTTCCGCCCCCACGAGCTTTGCTGACCTCATCAAGCGTAGTCTGCACAAGTTGAAGGGCGGACCAGGGCATCACTGTGCTCAGGTAGCTGAGCAGCTTGCTCCGTAATTGCGAGCCGGCCTCGGCAAAATATCCCAGCAAGGTCATCAGGAAGAGCAACAGGGGAAAAAGCGAAAGCAGAAAATAATACGAGAGCTGTGCGGCCCGGCCAAATACGTCGTCTTCGTTAATCTGTGACCAGACGCGTTTGAGAAGTTGCTTCAACGTCAGCCCGCCCAAGCTCCAGATGCCCGTCATGATCCATCCTCCCGTTCGCTTATACAACAGAACGCTTAAATGGATCGACTGACAGCAAGCCGCAGGCCAATGTGTACCCGTCTGAATATAGCGGCAGAGCGACTGCAAGTTTGTAGGAAAACGGGCTTGCCTTCGTCGAGATGTAGGGCCGGATTGGATTCAGCCGCTGCTATTTGACCATTGTGCCGGTGCGGCTCCACCGCGTGTTGGTGAAGAAGTCAATCAGGAAGTTGCCACTGGAGGAAGCGCTTTCATCGTAGGACCAATAGACGAACATGGCCCGGCCGATAACGAGATCACGTGGCACGAATCCCCACCGGCGACTATCCTGACTGTTGTCACGATTGTCGCCCATTACAAAGTAAGAGTTTGCCGGTACGGTCGCCGGAATGCCGTTGACTGCGTAATGGAAGCCTGAATAGATACGCGCCGAACCTCCTTCTGCTGCTGCCTGTCGCGTGGAGGGATTGTAGTAAGCGTTGTACGGACCTTCTCCTTGAGGAGCTGGCGTATCAAGAATCTTGAGTGGGGCACTGTGACGCGGATCATCCTGCGGTGCGCCGTCTCCTGGATCTTCCGCCGTTATCACTCGCTCCGGAAGCAGCCGTCCGTTGATAAACACGCTGGTTCCTCGCACTTCGACGCGATCACCCGGCAATCCAATTACGCGCTTAACATAATTCGTTTTGAACGGCGTGTTATCGGGACGGAGGTCATCATCCGGGTCATTTGGATTTCCAGGATACTTAAAGACGATGATGTCGCCGCGCCGGACTTCCCGTTGCGGTAGAAAAGGAAGTCGCCGGCCGGGACCGAAGATGAATTTGTTAACCAAAAGGTGGTCGCCTATTGTGATCGTGTTCTGCATGGAGCCGGTAGGAACCTTCACTGCCTGGACGATGAAGGTCATGCCGAACAGCGCCATTATGACTGTGACCACGGCAGACTCGAAGTACTCGCGCACCCAGGTTTTCCGCGGGCCGTGCATCTCGGCCTGGACGTTGAGGCCCCGCTCCCGTCCGTTTCGATCTACGGGACGCTGAGTTAGAAGTGACGGTGGTTCGCTTACTTTGGTTTGGGTGCTTTCGTCGGTGGTGCTCGTGCTCATCAATTCATCCTCTCGCGCTTCATATAAACATCCTAGATGCTGTAACGCACCACGGTCAAGTTACTCGCCTTACCAGCCCATCAGGCGATAATGACCAGCCGATCACTCGCTGGTGACTGCGTTTGCTGAGTCGCGTTCCATTTTTTCCAGGGCCAGCCGAGCGGCAACTGCCTCAGCAGCTTTAATGGTGCGCCCCTCACCCAACACCTGCCCCCCATTCCATCTAACCTCGACGTGAAAAATTCGCCGGTGTGGCGGTCCAAGCGTCTCGACAACTGTGTACTGCGGGGCAGGATGCTTTAGTGCCTGCAGTTTCTCCTGCAATAGCGTCTTGTGATCAGCAGCCGCAGCAGACTCCGGATCCGAATGGGCCAATTCCTCGGCCAGCGAATTTTTAACGAAACGTGTCGCCGCTGGAAGGCCACCTTCGAGGAAAATCGCGCCCGTAATCGCTTCGAAAACATCCGCCAGCAGCGCTCGCTTGCGGCTGCCCCCGCTTCGCTCCTCGCCGCGTCCAAATCGCACAAATTCTCCCAGACTCATGCGCTTCGAGACGTTAGCCAGCGTGACAGCACTAACCAGACGGTGTTTCATCCGCGACAACTCACCTTCAGTCGCGTCCGGATTCGTGAGATAGAGATGATTGGCCACAATCAGACCCAGCACTGAATCGCCGAGAAACTCGAAAGCCTCGTTGTGCAGCCGGCGCGCTTCGTCCTGGGAGCCAGGCGATACCTGTTCATGTGCCCAGGAGCGATGAGTAATCGCTCGTTCGAGCAAACTGCGATCGGCAAACTTGTATTCAAGGATTTCCTCGAGTGAGTCGAGGTTCGCGGCAGAATAGTGGTTCACGGCGGATTGATTGTAGCAAAACGCCGAAGGCACCGTCGAAACAACAACGATGCCCTCGGCGTTTTACGCTTTCCGGATCAAGTGTGCAGCATCTACGGACGGCGACGATGATTCGCCTTCGGTTTAGGCTTTGTCGTCTGGCTCGTACTCGGCGTAGTGGTTTTGGGAGCAGTCGTAGTCTTAGCTGGCGTAGTCGAGATCGCTCCTGGCTTTGTTGGCGCTGGCGGAGTCGCCGTCGCTGTTCCGCTCTGCGTTCCTGCCGGAGGGGGAGTCACAGGAGCGGTCGCTCCCGTCGCTGGCGGAGTCGGCAAAGTGGTCAGCGGCATCGGTACGTCGGGCAGTGGCTTTGACAGGATGCCCGCGACCAGTTCATTCAGGCCCGTTTCTGATTTGTTGCGATACTTGTAGAGCTCGGTCAGACGATCCATCCACTCTTTCTTGGTCTGTTGCGTCTTTGCGTCAGTAGCGGTAGAGAGGGCCACAGCCCGCGCATAAGCATCAATCGCGCGATCGACGACCTGATTAATATTCGCCTGCGCCAGTTTGCTCTCAGGCGATTCCGTTTGCCCTTTGAACTTAGCGTTGTACTCGTCGGACAGCTTGGCATAAGGGCCGGTCTCGTAAGCTACGGCGATGAAATAATAAGTCGCCGGATTCTTCTTCAGCGAACTCTCCATGCGCGCCGCTTTTAGAAAGTAAGGAATGGCATCGGATGGTGAGGTTTTCAAGTAGGTATACCCCAGTGAATAATTCAGCCATGCCAGCGCATCGTCTTTGTTTAGAAATGGTCTCCAATCATCAGGCGTCTTGCCTGCTTCAAGCAAGCCGATGGCTTGTTTTGCATAGTTGGCTGAGTCGGCGTTGAGTGAAGTGTTGCCGCCAAGCGACGCCAAATAGCCCACGTAGCCCATCAGAATGTTGGCTCTAACATAGGCGGGATCGTCGGTCAGCACTTGCTTCCCGAGCGTCATCACGTCTGCATAGTTCTTCTTGTCGTAGGCCTCGAGGAACTGAGCTTTGCGTGTTGCGGCTTCGTAAAGACCAATGAACTTCTTCAGGGTCTTCCCATATACATCGTCGGCCGGCAAATCCGGGCACGCAGCGAGATATTTCTTCGCTGCGTCATAGGCTACGTCCTGATGGTCTTTTCGATTCTCGTAATACTGCGTATAGAGCTTCGCTTTGTTTTCTTCGGTGCATTCTCCCGCTGAGCCGGTTCCTGTTTGTGCTTTGGTCAGCGCCGGCAGACCAACTGCCAGCATTGCTGCGAGTATGACCAATCTAATAGTTTGTTTCATTGGTTATATCGATCCTCCAAGTCCTTATCTACTTGATCTACTTCGAAAGTCTCGTCCAGGCCGACGGGGGGTTACAACGCGGGAGAGCGTCGCGAACATAAGATGCGTCCTCAGGCACGGCAGTTGCCGATCCCTGGGCCGCCAATAACTATTAGCAAACAAGCACGAACCTGGATTGAAACGCGGGCAATAATCCTGCAATACTTACGTGAGTGTCAAGTGGCCAGGCCGTGTTCCAAGCTTCGGATAAGAAAAGATTGAAAACCACAAGAATCCCAGATTGAAGGTCCTGGCAAAAACTCGCCTGAACCATCCGGCGAAGAGCACGAAAAAGCGAGCGCCGAACCCTTGCAGTCTATCTGCAAGGGTTCGGCGCTCGCTCGATGCTCCATAGCTATTTAGACTTACGGCTGGCCAGGAGTGATACGTCGCGGCCGGTCATCAACCTGCGGCTTCGGCGCCGGAACAGTGCCCGACTTTACCGGTGCCGGAGTATCATCGCTCTTCTTAGTCGGAAACGTCATTATCGTTGATTTAACGCTTCTGCGCGGTGATTCGGTAACCGGCCCAGCGGGTGCGGCACTTCCTGCTCGCGTCGGTGTGGCAGCGCCGCTTTCTGCCGTTGTATCAGTCGTCTCCTCGGCGTCTGCGGCAGCGGCTTCGGCATCTTCTTCGTTAAGCGCGCTGGCTTTTTTACCGACCTTGCGATCGGGCGAGCCCGCATCAGGTGTAGTAGCTATCTGAAGGTTAATCGGGGTACCAAAGCGGGGGCTGAGGGCGCGATAGATACTGCCGGCTACGGCCGCGGGCAGATGGTTACGACCATCCGATCCACGGGCAACCACGACCACAGCTAAACGCGGGTTTGCCACCGGTGCATAAGAAGTGAACAAGCCCAACCAGCTTCCCTGACCAATGCATGTTCCGGTTTTGCCGGCAACGGTCTGTTCTGGACGATAGGCCTTTTTTCCTGAGCCATAATTGACTGCGCCAATCATCCCGGGAACCATGCGGCGCCATGCGTCCTCGTTTACATTTATCTGACGACGCATACTCGTTTTGAAACGCACATCTTCCTGCGGTGTGCGGGGCACGTGTGGAACCAGCAGTTTGCCACCGTTGGCCATGGCGGCAACCAAAGTAGCCAACTGGATTGGCGTCACTTCAAAATCGTCGCCGTGCGAGCACATGTGGTTCACTGCATAGCCAGTCTTAAACAATGGCACCCGGCCAGGAGACTCGTTTGCGTAATTAATGCCGGTACGCTCACCCAGTCCCATCTCGCGGGCGTAGGAAACAATCTTGTCAAAGCCTACCTGTCCGCCCACTGACTGGAAATACGAATTGTTGGAATAAGCCAGGGCGTCCGTCAGGTCGATGCGATAACGCGGAGCGTCGCTAACCATGCTCGTAGGCTGGATGACTTTTTCGCAAAGGCCGGCAACACCCGTAACCAGCTTGATGGTCGAGCAGGGCTTGAAGCCCCGGCGCAAAGCCCATTCCTGATTAACAACCGTGTACACGCGACCTGTGGAGGGATCCATGACCACCACCGTTCCGGCATGGTGACCCAAAGCTTCGATCGCGGCCTTGCGGACTTCCATATCTTCACCGGCGGTGCTGTCGTTTGCAATATTCGCTGCCGCTTCGTTGCGCAGACTTTCATCGAGCGCACGCTGCCGCGCGATAGCTGCAAGGCGAGCAGCCTCGGCTCGGCGTCTTGCTTCTTCAATCTCGCGTCGCCGCAGAGCTGCCAGGCGAGCCACTTCTGCTCGACGTTCGCGCTTCGAAAGTGGCCGGCCGTGCTTTCGTTCCAGACTCCGTAGAAGTGCTGCTTCCTGGCGAGCTGAGCGTCGGCGATCGGCCCGCGATTCTTTTACCGACACATGACCGCGTCGTCCATCGCGGCGCGAGTCTTTTGCCAGCAGTCGTTTTTCTGCCCGCGACAGTTTTCCATGGCGCCTGTCGACCCGCGCTGAACGCACGTCGCGCTTTCGCTCGGCGCGGGCTCGGGTTGAGCTCGCGGCGGGGCGCCTGCCTCTAGCTGTTACTGTAGGGGAGATGGAGAGTATCGTCAGGATGAGAAGGCTCAACGCCAGTAGCGCCGGGCCAGGGGAACGTCGTGTCAGGGTCATCTGTAACTCCTTGGTAAAAACTACGGAAAACAAGAAGTGGTCCCTATCAAACATAAAGTCTGATGAACCAGCTTTTTCCGATTACAATTTCAGTTTAGACGCACAGGCTGATGCCTGGCGCCGGGCCCCTCCGCCATCACTAAGAATTGAAGTGTTGAGATCATTCAAAAACCGCTTACAAATTCCTACTTTTTTTGCTTCAACCTTAAGTCCAAAACCGTGAGGTGGGAAGAACACCCAATAGGCGGCCTCGGGGGAGTTTGCCTTGAGACCGCTGCAACTATAACATCACAAACATAGGGCAGCAACCCAATTTACTGGCATTCCTGAGGATGCGGTCATCCTGCTCTGCCATGGATTGCATTTGTCCGCAAATCATTCGGAGGCCGGTGCCACGGTGAGAAAAAAATGAACTTACGCGCGCTTTTCAACAGCTTTCGCGTCCGACTGCTGGTATTGCTGGCGGCACTCTTGGTGTTAACTCTCGGCGTGCAGTATTACGTGAACCTGCGCGCCGTGCGAAGCAACGCGAGCCTTATCGTTGAACAAGAACAGGCCATCATGGCAGGCGTGGCGTTGGGAGTAAATAGTATTTCGAGCGGCAAGTATCTGTACGAGATGCGCAAGGAAGCCGATCAGCCATCGCTTGATGAGCAAGCGGGACGCATTAAGAACGTTTTAGTAGTTGACGGTGATGGAAACATCCAGGACAGTTTGAATCGAGAGAACGCTCCCACGTATCCTGACGGCTCGAAGCGTTTTGTGCGAGTGAAAGATATTTCCCTGCCACCGCTGAACAGCGCGATAGGACTCGCCACCGACAATGCCTCTTTACCGGAAGGGATGAACGTTGCCAGGCAACAGCGCGGCGGCGACCCCGGCGCATTTTATTTTCCGGTGGTGACAATCAGAGGACGCTGGTACATCATCGTCGTCCTCGGCTCGGCCAGCAGCTTACGAAGTCTGTTGAAGCACCAAGCGCGCCAGTCGCTGCTCTACACTCTCGCCGTGTTGCTGGTGACGACATTCTTGACGACGATCGTTGTCTGGCGCTTCACGCGTCCCATCAGGTACCTATCAACGGCAGCGAGGCGGGTGGCCCTGGGAGATTTTAGTTTCCGAGTGCCTTTGGCAACTAGCCATGACGAGATGGGCGAGCTCACGGGCCTCTTCAATGAGATGACCGTCAAGCTTAGTCGCACGCGCGAGTTGGAATCGCAACTTCACCAGGCGGAAAAGGCGGCAGTCGTGGGCCGGCTGGCTTCAGCGATCGCCCACGAGATTCGCAACCCGCTCAATTATATTAATTTGACGCTCGACTATTTACGCACCAGCTTTGCTCCGGAAGACCCGGAGAAACGACAGACCTTCGCGCGGCTGGCGGGCCAGCTTAAGACGGAAGTTGCGCGAATAAATACGCGTATCTCAGAATTTCTGAACTATTCGCGTCCCTCAGAGCTCGAGTTGGAACCGCTCGATCTTTACGCAATTTCACAGGACGCGGTGCGAATCATAGAAGCCCAGGCCATAGAGAGCGGGATCAAGACCACGGTGGAAAAGAGCGGTGACATTCCGCCAGTGATGGGCGACACCGAAGCGCTACACTCGATGATGACCAATCTGGTCATTAACGGAGTGCAGGCGATGGATGGAGGAAGTGGGAGTCTATCGATCCTGCTGGCAGGTGAAGAGTCAGGACGCCGAGCGCGCATCGAGGTTACAGACACAGGCCGCGGAATTACCCCGGAAGACATCTCAAAGGTGTTCGAGCCATACTACTCGACCAAAGATACCGGCACTGGCCTGGGCCTGGCGATTGTGAAGAAAGCCGTAGACGATCACGGAGGAACGATCAACGTAAAATCGAAAGTTGGCAGCGGCACCACATTTATCATTACTCTGCCGGCAAGGGGAAAGGGAGAAAGATTAAGGGATGGCACGCAAGAGCATACTCGTAGTTGACGACGAAAAGTCGCAACGCGAAATTCTCGAGATGATCCTTTCGAGCGAGGGCTACGACGTGACTACCGCTGCGTCGGGCGAAGCCGCGATCAAGTTTGCCAAAGACCGGAGTTTCGATCTGGCTTTGACTGATCTGAAGATGACGGGCATGGATGGTATTGAATTGCTGCAGCACTTGCTGGGACTGGACTCTTCGATCATCGTTATTCTCTTAACCGCGCACGGTTCGATCGATTCGGCAAAGGAAGCACTGCGGCGAGGCGCGTTTGACTATCTGCAAAAGCCCTACGACCGGGAAGCACTGCTTGAAACCATCAACCGCGCCCTGGACAAGCTGGAGGCGCTGGACGTCGAGATCGTTTCCGCTTCGCCGGAGATGGAAGCGGTCAAGAAGATGATCCTCAAAGTGGCCAGGTCGAATTCGACCGTGCTTATTCGCGGCGAGTCCGGGACAGGCAAAGAATTGATCGCCCGCGCTATTCACAATCAAAGTCCGCGAGCGACAGAAATGTTCCAGGCCGTAAACTGCGCGGCAATCAACGAAAACCTTTTGGAGTCCGAACTGTTCGGACACGAGAAGGGCTCATTCACCGGCGCCCATGCGGAGAAGAAGGGTCTGTTTGAGGTGGCGGATCGCGGCTCGCTTTTCCTGGACGAAATTGCCGAGCTGGATGTGGGAATCCAGGCGAAGCTTCTGCGCGCTTTGCAGGAGCACAAGATCCGGCGGGTCGGCGGAACGCGCGAGATTTCGGTTGACGTGCGTGTGATTGCCGCTACGAATCGTGACCTGCGGGCGATGGTTGCGGACGGGAGGTTCCGCGACGATCTTTATTACCGTATCAATGTCCTGTCAGTTGATGTGCCGCCTTTGCGAGAACGGCGCGATGATATTCCTGTCCTGATCGAGTACTTCCTGAAGAAGCACACCCGCAACACGTCGCGTCTGGTTCGCGGTCTGACGACCGAAACCAAACGAATGATGCAGGACTATAGTTGGCCGGGTAACGTGCGCCAGCTTGAATCGGCTATCGAGCGCGCCATCCTCCTTTGCGAGGGCGATATGATTACACCCGAGGATATGCCTTTGGAGGTGCGCCAGGAGTCCCGTCCCGCCTCGGAAGGAGCGTTCAAACTTCCGCCGCAGGGCATTGCCTTTGAAGACATGGAGAGAGATTTGATTACCCAGGCCATGCAACAGACCGATTACAACATCACGAAGGCCGCAAAGTTGTTGGGATTGACATTCCGCACTTTGCAATATCGTTTGGAAAAGTTCGGCATTAAGAAGCCGGATCAAAAAGGCGGTGAAGAGTGACTTCCATGATGAAGCGAAGGCATCACACCGGTGTCTTTCAGCGGTCATTCCATAGGCTTAAGTCCGTCGCATGTATCGTTCGCAGGCCAGCGAACACATCGCTGGCACTTCTTCTGCTCTTTGCGGCCTGTGAAAGGAAGCCCATGCCGCCGGCCGATGTGGTTCCGCCAGCAGACAGTCCCATTGTCATGCCGGCAGTTTCTCGCAAGGTGTCCTCCGCGGATGTCGTCAAGGTTTCGTCGTCCGATCTTGAAATCGCTGCCGGCGGTTCAAGCGAAGCAGTTGTTCATATTGCGATCTCGTCGGGCTATCACATCAATGCGAATCCGCCGACCTTTCCTTATTTGATCGCGACCGCGGTCGAAGCCGGGCCAAGCAAGGGCATCACAAGCGGCAAACCAGTCTATCCCACCCCGGTTACTAAGAAGTTCAGCTTCGCGGAGAAACCGCTGGCAGTTTATGAAGGCGACGCTGCAATCAAACTGCCACTGCAAGTTGCGGGCGATGCGGCGAAGGGCGCACGCATAATCAGGCTGATGCTGCACGTTCAGGCATGCGACGATTCGACTTGCTACGCGCCGGCAGCCATCGACTCGGACTTGCATTTGACAGTTAAATAACGGATAGCCCTTGGAACGAGCCTGCACCATCCTCGCCTTTTTGCTTTTGATCGCATCCGCCGTAGCTCTCTGGCGTGGCAAAACCGACGCGGCCTTTGTGCTCGGTGTCCTCGGAGCCGTGGCCTGGTTTGTCGGCTTCCGCCTACAGTTGAGTCGGACTACTGCTGAACGGGAGGCAACTGAAACAGGCGGCGGCGATTCTGAGGATCGTGATGAAAACTAGAGCTTCTATAACACTGATTGTCGTTGCCGCAGCGTTGCTGTTGCTGCCTTTGTCCGCAACAGCGGCAGGCGCCCTTACGCAGGAAGGCGAAGTGCGGGCTGTGGTTCAGCGAGTATTCGATCAATTGAAGGCGGGTCAGTACAGCTCGCTTTACGAGATTCTTCCCTCGAGTTCTCGCGCCCGCATCTCGCGCGAGCGCTTCACCTCCACCCTGCAAAGAACGCGTGACAGATACCAACTGGATAGATTGGATATTGGCGCCGTGCACGTTTCTAACAATTTAGCTGTCGTCGACACGGTCATTTACGGGAGCGTGCTGCGACCTATACCGGCCGAAGGGAAAATCGTGGTACAGCAGTATCTGGTTCGTGAGGATAGCAGATGGCGAGTCGCCACCGGGGACAACCAGACCGTCCGCCGTTTCCTGTCTATGAATCCCGCGTTCGGAAGAAAGTTTTCCATCAGACCGCCCCGTGTTTACGTGAAGCAAAACGGTCGCTGGATCGAAGTCAACGTTTCACGCCTGCCGCGACCGGCGAAATGATCTCATGGACTTTGGTTCGTCGCTTTACCCCTGCAAAGGCTACGATGAACTGATGACAGACTGAAGGAAGCTCTGATCAAGTTCATGAAAGATTCTCTTGAGCCCGCGAAGCGCGGCGACAGCATAAAGCCTGGGGTGGAGCGAAGCGAAACCCCAGGAACCTGCGGTTAAGAATCAACGAAGCCCGCGGAGCGGCCGACAGACGAATCATCATGATTGACGTTTGTAATCTCAACCTCTTTCGGCCGCTTCGCGGGCTCAATGTTTTCTTTTTGTTCTTGGTCCTGGGGTTTCGCTTCGCTCCACCCCAGGCTTTATGCTTCTACCCGCTACGCGGGTTTTGCAGAGGCACGTCCGGATGACCTGATCAGAGCTTCCTTCAGTTTGTCGAACATCCTTTAGCTGGAAAGCAAATCCTCGAAGGACATTTGCGAATCGTCCACTCGCTCATCACCCGGCACGCGTACGCGCGGGACATCGAGCGCCTCGCGCACTGCATCAAGGTGAAAGCGAATCAGGCGAGGTGTTAGACGGACGGAAGGTATGCGGCGCTTTTGCGCCAGCCGGCGCACGGTTGACTCGCTCACCTGAAGAATCTCGGCAAGCTGCCGCGCAGTCAGGAATTCTTCCCGCTCTGACATTTCGGAATGTTGGCGAACCTAATTCGTCGCCGGTTTGAGCGTCAGCGCTCGACGATAGACAGCCGCGCCGTCCACCGCCACATCCTGGCTGGCCGGCTGGGCGCCTTCAGCTTTCAAGGTCAGCCGGTACGTCGCAACATCAGGTGTCAGACGAAAAACAAACTGGCCAGTTTCATTTGTGACCCGCGCATCCAGCTTTTTCACCGAGCCATCACCCAAAACTCGTGCCAGTTCGACGCGCACGCCCGGCGCGCTACGGCCCGCTTCCGTAAATACGCTGCCTCGTATGAATGCGATCGAGCCTTCGTCAATCGAGAGGATCAGCCGATCACCCAGGGATCGCGTCTTGCCGGCGCGCACTTCAATATTGTCAATCGACCCGACACTCAGTCCGGGCTTGCGGAAGCTGACGCCATAAGTTCCCGGCGCGATATGTGAAATCACAAAGTCGCCCTTCTTGCCGGCAGTGGTGCGGCTGATTTCGTGTTCACCCTGCCGTAGCACAACCACGACGCCTTCCGGCGTTCCCTTCTCTACCCGAACTCTTCCTTTAATACTTCCCGTCGTGCGGTCCTGGGCCACGCCTGGAATTGCGTTCAGTAACAAGAGCGCCCCTGCGACTATGATTAGCAATTTGGTTTTCATAAATTCTTCCTTCTAAACCTGGAGCTGGATCGCAAATTTCAAAGGCCCTTGCAGGTGTCTGGCGCCCAGGGTCCCTGGACGGCGCGGGCAACACTTAACTTCACCTCGCCAAAATTCCAATCCTTCCGCTGCCAGATGGATCCGTCCGCGTACTCGACTCGATTGATCACAACTCTCTCCTGGAAAACAGCATTGGACTTGTGGGCCAGGCTCTCCACGCTGATCACATCGCTGGGACCGGACATACTGAACGCCTGGAGCTCCTTATCTTTCTGGGGCTTTAGGTTGACCCCACAAAGAAACTGCCGCCGCGACACAATAGTTGGATTCGATGGATCTATGAATTGAAATTCCCAGAACAGGACTTCTACAGCCTTTGTGCTCGCGTTCTTGATTTTGGCCTGATAGGCAAAGCCGTCTATAGGTTTGGGCGCGCGCGATTCTGTCACGTTCTTTTCCATCGCTGCGCTACGCCCGTCGAGGGTATCGCCATTGGGATCTCTATTTCCCGCCGGAGCTTCGGCTCTCTGTTGTCTTTCCCAGTTCTTATTGGCAGGTATCATGGCCGCAGCGGGAGTAGTTCCGGTGGAGTCTGGTTTCTCGATTGTCTGACGACTCTTGAACCACTTGGAGCTTAGCACCGTCACCGGAGAAGATTCGGTGGAAGGCGGGTTCTGACCGGGGATAAGAAGCGTCAGGAGAGCCGTAAGGAGCGTTAGCGTTTTCATGGTCTGTCTCCACTAAACATCGCGTTGGTCTCGCAATGCCGGATCGTGGCAACTCCCTATCTTTGCGGGAGTCTGAAGCGGGCGACGGGGCTCGAACCCACAACTTTCAGCTTGGGAATTAGAATCACCCCTCCTTTATCTTCACAACTTACAAAACCGCTCAGGGAAAATCAATGCGCATGCAACGCACACCGTGCTGCACTGCCCGATTTGCGCATAGCCGGGGGACGTCTGGGGGACGATTTTGTCGCATGAGATTTTAGATCGAATCGTAGGCCTGACCCAAGTGCCCTTAGCGGCGCTTTGTGATAAGGTGAAACCCTCAATGCCTGACCATTCAACGCTGATGAAGTCTTTTTATTTTAAGGGCCAGCGTACGCTCCAGTCAGTAATGGGAGGCGGAGCGTGGCGAAGCGGGCTGTTGGCCGCCACTACTCTCGCGGGCTTGTTCTCGCTAACGGTCTGCGCACAGCAGGCTGACCAACAGCAGGCTGATCAAGCGACGCCGGTCGTGGTGCAGCCTGGTGCTCCGGGCCAGCCGACGCGGATTCTGCCGCCATCGACGAGGGCAACACTGCCGCCACGTTCGCCGGCAGATGTTCAGTTCATGCAAGGTATGATCGTGCATCACGCCCAAGCGGTTGAGATGACCGCGCTGATGGCGTCGCATACGCAGAACAAAAACCTGCGGTTGCTGGGAGCACGAATTAGCCACTCGCAGTCAGAGGAAATAAAGTTTATGAAACGGTGGCTCGACGCTAGAGGAGAACTTCCTTCGCTGCCGATGCAGGATATGCGAGGCATGGATATGTCCATGCCGGGAATGGCCGGAATGAATATGCCCAACCAAACGATGCTTATGCCCGGAATGCTTACGCCAAAGCAAATGAAGGCTCTCGCGAAAGCAAAGGGCGCGCAATTCGACCATTTGTTTTTGACCGGGATGATTCAGCACCACAACGGCGCTTTAATTATGGTGAAAGACTTGTTCGACACTGCGGGCGCGGGGCAGGATGCTGAACTGTTCAATTTCGCGACGGATGTCGACAGTGGCCAACGCGCTGAGATCAGGATTATGCAAACCATGTTGGGAGCTGCTTTGCCCAAAACCTGATTCACACGACTCGGCTATGCCGCCTGATGTGCGGAAGCGCTCTGCGCTTCCGTCCAGCTTCACGATAAATTCGGGGCTGCGCCCCACCACTGGGCAAAGCCCAAAATTTAGATGGGCACGTTGACGGAAGGCCAAAGGCCTTCCGCACAACAGACGGCATAGCCGTCAGACTTTTTTGTACAGCATGCTGCCGGAAAACCTTCGGAGGAGAAACATGAATCGAGTACGGACTTTTGCTTTCCGTTTACTAACAGCTTCAATTGTTTTGGGTTTGTGCTTAGCTGCGAAGAGCTTCGCGCAAACTTCATCGCCTTCGCCTTCGCCGTCGGCAACACCGGCCGCTCCGCAAAACGCGAATCCATTTGCCCCTCAACCGGCGCCGCCGCTACCGGCTGGTATGACGGGCTCAGATGCCAATGATCCGCGCGCCAAACTGACGCCGGGAATGTACGATGCAGGTGAAACATCGATGGGCATCAAGCACCTGATGCTGCTCAAAAAGCCTGACGCGTTCGAACTTGGCGCAAGCGATCCTAATGCGCCAAAAGTTAACGAGACTCTGAAGACAGTGCTCGGCGTAGCTGACCCTTCGAAGATGCCACCCCCGACAAAGTTGGTGCTTGCCGGGCTGGGCTTTGCAAACTCGGACATCGCATTCCAGGGCAATCGCCTGTTTCTGGGAAATTTCTACGGTGTGAATATCTATGACATCTCGAATCCGGCGAAGACCAGTTTGATGACTTCGATGATCTGTCCCGGCGGACAGGGCGATGTGTCGGTTTATAAGAACCTGATGTTCATGTCGGTCGAGATGACGAACAGTCGTATAGATTGCGGCACGCAGGGATTTCCGCCGAATCCTCCGCCGGCTGCGGGACAAAACCAGAATCAACCACCGGCTGCGCAGAAAGATCGTTTCCGCGGCGTGCGAATTTTCGACATCAGCAACATCAAAGCGCCGAAGCAAGTTGCAGCGGTACAAACTTGCCGCGGCTCGCACACGCACACCCTGGTCGTAGATCCGAATGACAAGAACAATGTCTTTATCTATGTCTCGGGAACTTCTTTTGTCCGTCAAGACGAAGAGTTGCCCGGATGTTCGAGTGGAACGCCGGACAAGAATCCGAACACAGCTTTGTTTCGCATTGATGTGATCAGGGTGCCGCTTGCCGCGCCGCAGAACGCCGCAGTGGTAAACAGCCCGCGCGTTTTTATGGATCCAAGAACGGGTGCCATAGCCGGTCTGAGCAGTGGCGGCACACACGGCAAGCCTGGAATGGAAATGGAAAAGCCGTCGCTCACCAATCAGTGCCACGACATCACCGTGTACTCAGCGATTGGTTTGGCCGCCGGCGCGTGCTCGGGAAACGGAATCCTTTTGGACATCAAAGACCCGGCTAATCCAAAGCGAGTGGACGCGGTGAACGATCCGAACTACGCGTACTGGCACTCGGCCTCGTTTTCGAACGATGGGAAGAAAGTCGTGTTCACCGATGAGTGGGGCGGCGGCCTCGGCGCGCGCTGCCGCGCGAACGATCCGAACAAATGGGGCGCTGATGCCATTTTCAACGTGAACGATAACAAGCTGAGCTTTGCCAGCTACTACAAGATGCCGGCCGCTCAGGGCGACAGCGAAAACTGCGTGGCGCATAACGGGTCGCTCGTTCCAGTTCCTGGCCGCGACATTGAAGTGCAAGCCTGGTACCAGGGCGGCATCTCCATCATGGACTTCACCGACGCAGAACATCCGGTTGAAATCGCCTATTTCGATCGCGGGCCGATTGATCCAAAGACGCTCGTGCTGGGCGGCGACTGGTCCGCCTACTGGTACAACGGTGATGTTTACGCTTCGGAGATAGCCCGGGGGCTGGATATCTTTGAGCTGACGCCGACGAAATTCCTCACCCAGAACGAGATCGACGCCGCGAAAACGGTTCACGTCGCTGAGTTGAATGTGCAGAACCAGGAAAAAATTGAATGGCCGCGCAACCTCACAGTCGCGAAAGCGTACGTCGATCAACTAGAACGTTCGCAGGCTTTGCCGGCGGATCGAATCACAGCGCTGCGGACTGCGATTCAAAAGGGAGATAGTGGAAATCTGAAGAAGATGGCTCCAGTATTGGAAAAGGACGCCGCCACCGCGAAGAGTGCGACCGACACAAACCGAATGCGGGCATTGGCGGAGATTTTGAAGCAGCCGGGGGGATCTTCTGCTAAGCGATGAACGCTCGCTTCAAAAACTTTACGAAGAGCGCAACGCTACCTGATCATCGGAATTGATGTTCAGCACTCGGATAGTAGTTCTACCGGTGGCTGTCCTGCTGGCCAAATAGATTCCCTGCCACTCGAAATGGTCTTCCCACGCTTGGCGTCGGGGGTGAAACAACTGAGTAATCTCACTTGTTTCGGGATCGATCCCGGTTAGATTTGTTCCTTTGTGGAGATTGCAATCGATGCAGGCGAAGGCGAGATTGTCGATGTCATCGCTACCGCCGTGAATTTTGGGAATGATGTGCTCGACGTGGAGCGCGGCGAGCGGCGAATCATCCTGATGCAGATGACAATATTCGCAAGCGTTTTCAGCGCGCTCGCGAACCTGAGCCCTGACCTGTGCGCTGATCATCTATGACTGAGAGTTGGCGATCTGCTTCGCTTGTCGCTTGAGAATGGCGACGAATTTGTTCGCCCGCACATAACCCGCGTATTCGGCGCGCTCGTCTTCCGTCAGTTTGCCTTCCGTTGATTTCTGAGCGAGCTCTTCGATGCGGGCCTGCAGTTCAGGATCGGCTTGAAAACCGATCACTGCCTCAGCCTTTTCCGGTAAGACAATTTCCAGCATCGGCCTCACGCCGCGATCAAATGCCAGGCTTTCCGAGGTAGTTGCCATGCGCCGAACTTACCATGCTGATCTCAGACTTGGCAATGATTCGGGGCCAGCTTTTCCCACATTTGCTTACTGCCTTCTGCTTTCTCTGTGTCCTCTGTGGTTAAAGCCAGTTTTCCCGGCGCAAGTATTGACGGCGTGCGTTTTGTTGATTGCATCTTCCGCGGCGTCCGCTCCACCGAGGTCGTGGAAGCAAGCGGCTCGATCCTGTTTCGCAACGTCAAGATTGAACCGGCCGAGAAGGGCCGAAGTTTGAACTCGCGGCCGACCTGACCGTAGAGTCTGGATGACATAAGGACGGCTAACACGGAGGAAAATGCTCGCGGTCTTATGGCGAAAGCTCAAAGCTGTCACAGTGTCTGGGACGAATCAATTGAAAGTCACGCTTTCTTGAAAGACTAGTTGCTCGGCGAAACGCGGGCTGAGATCAGCCTATTGGCAATTGCGACGGCGATCGCATGGGCCGCGCGGGCGTCCGGATGTCCGTCGTCGGGCACACGCCAGCTGGCATCCAACTGAACCCACACGTATGGCAAACCCGCCTCGTCAAGAACTCGATTCCTTATCTCCCGCTCTTCGGGCTCTTCGGGAGTGAACTGCGGCACAACTATGAGCGGCACGGCGCCGCGTGCGCGCGCCAAGTCGATGGTAGAGCGCAGTATTTGGCGCGTGACGGAGACGCCGCGTTCGATTGCTTCGTCACTGCGGTAGGGCACCAAAAACTTGAAGATCGTCGCCAGCCGCCAACGATGGAGAGCCGGCAGCCAGACAAGGCCAGGACCGAGGTGCGGCCGGTCATCATTCAGGTTTCGATCAAAGAGCAAAGGCATAAACAGCGTGACCACTGCCACCGGCCGTCGAAAATGCGACAGCTCCGCCTGTAATCTAAGATATGCCTGATCATTTGCGAATCCGGAGACGGCAACGTTAGCGCTTTGTAGCCCCAGGATCGCGCCAGTTTGTGCAGGTATGCTCTCGTCCCACGTCAGTCGCTCGCCAACCATCATGGATTCGCCAGAGAAGACGATTGTGGGCCGATCGGGATCGACTGACTCATCGACGCTGCGCACGCGATATCCGGCGGAGTCGATCGCGTACTCGACGGTCCGATTCCCAACCCTCTGGTGGCCGGTGCGAGATGTGACGAAGACCCAGCCGAGGCGTGAGTCGAGTTGGCGGCTCGGTTCGAATTCAGCAGGATACTCTTCGGCCATCGCGATGCGACGATGTCGGTTGCGAAGTACGAACTCAGTGGCAGGGAACGCCAGTAGGATCGCCAGGGTAATCTGCAGTGCGCGCACCGGATGATATGCGATGAACTTACCTAGACGTCGTCGCACTACTAACGCCAGCACTGCTCCGACTGCCGCAATCGTGATACGAACAATCGATTCTATCCACACGTATCTGGAGCGCGACGTATAGAATGAGGGCAAGAAGTGATGATCCAGCCAATGCTGATTGGCCAGGAGAGCAGAGACAAATAGCACAACACCGACCAATGCGATCCCGATCTCGACAATTATGCGCGCACTGAGACGATCAGGAAATTGCATTGAAGCAAGCTTAACACTTTTCAAGTCCGCTGTTAGTATAAGGTCATGCGCTCTGGACGACTCCACGCGCGCGCTACAACATTTGATCGCCTGCTGAAGCCTGTCCATAGCTGGATTTGGGGGAATGTTGAGCGGCGGGTGCAAAAGCTGCTCCGCTTCAGCGAAATCGAAATCGATGGCGGACGTGATATCTTGCGCGCGGCGGAACTGACTTCAGATCCGGTCTTGCGCCGGCTTTATCTGGAGCATGCAATCGATGAGTTTCGGCACGGCTTAATGTTTCGCCAGCGCGCCGGCTCAGTTCTGCGCGAGCTCCCATTGAGATCTAACCGCATGTTTCAACTTGACTGGCCTGCACCGGGCGGACACGGACTCGATGACTTGCAGATTGAGAAGGAGTCGGATGGGTCTTTGCTCGCCTTCCTTCATTTATCGGAGAAGGCGGCTGCCAGTCGCTTCACGATATATCGCGACGTCATGCAGCACGATCCGCCAACGCGAGCAATTTTCGCAGAGATTCTGAACGACGAAAGATTTCACATGAACTACACGCTAACCCATCTGGTCCGCGTCGCGCCGGAGCGTCACCGGCGTCACTTATGGCGCGCGCGTCTTAGCCGCCTTTGGAAAGGTTATTTGCGCCTCGCGACCGCGCTCGCAAGCGCGATCGGTACGTTAATTCTCACCATTCAATACTTCACAGTGTTGCCCCCCTTCGCCTGGTTCGCAAAACGGGCTGCGCGCAGAGAGTCCCCTGGTTGGTTCCCGGTTTCTTCCGAACGCAACGGTTCCCTCAGAAGGCAGTACTGAAACTTGAACATACTCGGTATTTCGGCGCACTACCATGATTCGGCTGCTGCCCTGGTTATCGATGGTATCCCTTTCTGCGCCGTCCAGGAGGAGCGCTTGTCGCGACACAAAGGCGATGCCGCCTTTCCGCTGTTAGCGATCGAGTGGTGCCTTGAGCATGCCGGCCTCGAGCCCGACGCGCTCGACGCTGTTGTCTTCTATGAACGACCGATGTTGAAGTTCGATCGGATTCTCACGTGCGCCTTGCGAGCTTTCCCTCACTCGTGGCGCACGTTTCCGAAGGCCATGAAGAACACACTCGGCGAGAAGGTTTGGATGCGCGGCATCATCTCGTCACGATTGGGTATCCCCGGAAAAAAGGTTCTATTCACTGAGCACCATCAATCGCACGCTGCGGCGACATTCCTTACCGCGCCGACAAGCTGCGCGGCAATTCTGACAGCTGATGGCGTGGGTGAATGGGCGACACTTTCGATCGGACGGGGTGAACAGAATGCAAATGGGGCCACGGAGATTAGCCTGCTGCGCGAAATCAGGTTTCCGCATTCGTTGGGAATGCTGTACTCAACGTTCACAGCGTATCTCGGCTTCAGGGTGAATGAGGACGAGTACAAGGTTATGGGACT